>VFQP010000424.1_pt1 | contig 86506 bp, 76 predicted proteins | sample 3512351 | NCBI WGS metagenome assembly VFQP01 (sample SAMN10412372, study PRJNA504923) | tailings metagenome | isolation source: Relicate 1 Philex TSF1 revegetated site | place: Philippines: Tuba, Benguet | collected 2017-08-29
TAGCTGTTATTAAGATCCCAAAAACTAAGATTTTTTCTGAAGCTCAGATGTTGTGGAAGCGTATTGTTATTTTCAGATACAGAAAGAGATTCCAGCTGTAAACTACTTGTAGGAGTTTGGTTATTTATCACTAAAGTACATGCAAAAAACAAATCTGTTCTGCATTGCACTTCAACAAGTTCATTCCCATATTGCGAAATAAATCCTAAAGGATTGGTAAGGGGATTAATTGCTGCTCTTACCTGGGCATATTTATTCTGGTTTCTAAAATAAATATAAAATATACGTGTATTGTTGTTGAATTTGTACACCCACATTTTTTGGCTGTCATCTATCAACTGAGGAGCTACAGAAAAATCTAAAGTAAATATAGATTTTACATAAGGCGCACGATAGATTTTTACAAAATCATCAGGCTTGTTAAAGTTAACCGTTGTGGAAGCCAGATTTCCTTTAGGTAAATGGTTCTCTCCCAACTCTCCGCCAAAACTCCAGCGGAGATGCATTCCCTGAGTACTGTCACTACCTGTAGAACCTACAGCCTGTAGATAAAAATTAGGAGTCTGCAGAGAACTGAAATTATTAAAAGTTACCGATGTGTTTCCACCATTACTTCCACCGCCATCGCAAACGTCATTAGAATCGTTATTCAGATCTTCTTTTTCGATACCTTCTCCGAAATAGCTTTCAATTCGGGTGTCGTCAATGATTACCTCTGTGCCTTCCGTTAAAAATTCCACTAAACCTGTATGGACTGGTTCTATCACCTCAGTTTTGCATGAATCAAAATCTGCGTTAAGAACACCTGCAAAATTAAGAGAAGTATCTTTTCCGTGTAAAACATGCAAACCATCCGAAAGATCATCAACAGCAAAATCTTCCATCTGAAGAATACTGCTCCACTCTGTTCCTATATCGTATTTAACTCTTGAGATTTCTTTATTTTCTGCATAAGCAACAAAATAATCATTGCCAAATACAAAGTCGGTATGCAGACCTGCATATGTTTCAAAAAGATAACCAAACCCGTAATTGTTCTCTAAGACCAGTGGCTTGAATGGGTAATCTCTGGTAAGCGCACCTATTAAAAGTCCCCTTTCATTAAAATGAACTGAGGTAAGAGATGTGTATTCCCCGCCATAAAGAATATATTCAGAATTGATATCTCTAAATTCTAAATCAGAAATAATTCTGATTCCTCGAGGAACATCTTTATCATTTTTAGGGTCATTTTCGTTTCCGCATATAAATACAGTTTCCTTGTTGAAACTTAATCCCGAAATTCTCAAGAGTAAATGACTTTCTCGGGACTGAATTATTTTTTGACTAGTAATCTCACCTCTGTCATCCAAGAAAATTATTTTGCTCTTATAATCTCTCAAATCAAAAAGCCCAAGACCAAAAGCACTTTCATTAATAGTTTCAAGAAAAATCTCTTTATCCTGAACAATGATTCCGGGAAATTTTCTATACCAAACAACATCGCCTTCGAAATTAATTTTGACAAGAAATGGCTGATATTTTTCTTTTTCAATCTCCTCTAAGCCCAATATGACAAAACCGTCAGTATGATGTATAATTCTTCTGAACGAAATATGATTTTCGTTTTCTGAAAAACGGTAAACTTTTTGAAAAACAGGATCTCCTGAAACGTTCAGTCTGGAAAATAATCCGTAGTTCCCTGCAAAATGACCTGCCAGATAAAGTTCCTCACTTAGTCTTTTTGCATGATAAATTCTGGCTTGGTCAGATTCGTAGGGATAATATCTTAAAAAATTCATTAGTTATTATTCTTAATCGTTTATGTTTATTTTTTTTGTAATCACTTCCTGCATTACCTCGTAAGCAGCACCATTCCAGGTTTTATATCTGAATTTAAAGCTTAGTTCTTTATGAATGATCTTTTTGTTTTCATGCATGATGATAATCTGCGAAGCATCTTTTGAGAACAGTACTTTAAACTGAGGATTTTCCTGTCCGGAAAGACTGAGGACTTTTAGTGTATCTTTCAGCTCATCTGTTGGGATCTTCGGATCATTAAAAGGTTCAGGATTTCTTACGATAATGGCAACAATATTTTCTGCCTGATCAATGATTTTAACAAATTCAGTTGTTTTTGCAACATCTAAAGGCTGTATTCCCATGATTCCTTCAATCACCCTGTCAAAAGGATCGGAATAAATATCACTCATCTCATTCAGTAATGCATTGCTTCCCGTGTTGGATACCTGAAGATACATGTCATTAATCTGCTGCGGTTTCAGCGTTACTTTCACTTTGTATACTGCGTCTTTTTCATCTAAAAGTACATTATTATCACTATATTCTTTCAGCATAAAGCTTTCTACCTGTTCTTTAAAATCTGCATATCTTGAAGTCTGGAATACAAAATCGTGTACTTTTTGATTTTCTTCATAGATTATCTTATCATTATTATCCTTTTGTGCCTCAAACGAACCGTTTTCATCTTCATCAAAAGCATTATAAACAATGGCTGTATATAGTTTTTCCGGTTTAAGATTGGTAAGCGTTACTGTATAGCTGTACGCAAGAGGCTTTATAGGATCTCCCAAATCTATACTGCAATGAATAGAGCTGTTATTGGCATTCACCTGCTGAATATAATTGTTCAATATCTGAATGTTTACCGGTAGATTAGGATCATTATCACTTATCCAGGTATTTCCGTTAGCATCCGGAGTCGGCACGGTTTCATTCTGGGCCCAGTTTGAAGGCAACGGATAAGGAATGATAACATCCGTTACAGGATCTTTTATGGCAATATTGATGGCTCCTAATAATTTCGGGGCTCCGTGATAAGGTTTCCATTCTTTAAACATGTTGAAGACATACGGATGCGTAAAGAAAATATTGATCTTACATTGGTTATGACCGTAGAACAATGGTTTTGCCCTATTGAGGTTACCATCTGCATTGGGATATGATCTGCGCATATCAATATAAGATTTGAGCATGGTAATAGGATATTGTTCTGATATTGTATGTGGCTGAATATAATCTATCCTTCTCTTTTCAAAATGACCTAAAGGTCCGGCTGTTCTGAAACCATAGTAATAGTCAAAGATTCCGTCATTTGCATCATTCACCTGATCTTTGAGTTTCATATGAAGACAAAATATTGAGTTGGGTCTCCAGATTGGCTGTACCACTTTCATAATAGCATCTGTCATCAGCTGAACGTCCTGCTGTACTGCATTCTGACTCGGAATAGTCTGATAGTATTCATAATCTGCGGCAGTTAGCCACGAAATCTGCTGTAGTGAGGTAACACATTCTTTTACTCCGTTATTTTGTCCCGTGCAGTCACAGTCTCCTATCTGAGAAATGTGATCAAATATGATCTGTGCTTCCGCAAGAGCACCGTCTAATGTTGGTGGCTTTACTCTTGTTGGATAAGTTAAAAGATTCTGGATTTCAATTTCAAGCTGTTGATAAAGATGATATTGAGGATTAGCCTGATCAAACTCAACAATCATATCTACTATCGTCTGGAAGCAAGGCCAGTTATCCCAGAATGACAAAGCATAAGAGATACAATTGTTTAGAGTACTGATAAGACTGTCTAAAAACTTACATAATACTTCATCTCTTTGACAATTGAGTGTAGCACATGAATCAGCGATCAACGTATTCAGTTCAGCTAAAAGATTATCATATTGTTGCTGCTGTTGTTGTGATAACATAATACTGCTGACTTCTCCGCTGAGCTGAGTCGTTGCACTTGCAAGCAACTGCGATATCTGGTTATTGACGGTATTAATTGCTGCCTGATTAATCTGCTGCGGAATAATTTCTACTTTAGCAACATATTCATCTCCATAATCGGAAGCCAGATATTCTACTATTTGAGAGAGCTCCTGCTTTGTTTTGTAAATCTCGGTAATGAGCTGGTAATTCTGCATCACGGAATTGCTGTACACATTTTTGTAAAGCCTTATTGTAGCGCCGCTTCCTAAAGTCGTAAGCCACAATCTTACTTTTCCTGCTTCTTCAGGCAAAGTAATCACCAGTGCATTACCATTGGAGAATGTTAATGACTGAGAAAATCCGTGAGGATTTGCAGTATTACTTACCTCTATGGCATCATTTCCGGGAACAAAAATCAGTGTTCCGTTTGCTCCGGGAATGTAAGAACCCGCACCGGCTCCGATAAGCAAATAATAAGCTTCATCAATAAAATGGCTTGGATACTGAGTTGGCGGATAAAACAAAGTACCTAAAGCCTCATTCTCCACATTTGAATCATGCCACATTTCCACGTGTTCTGTGCAGAACATTTCCGATGGAGTAATACCGTACTGTTCAGGAATAAACCAACCCGGAAGTCCCTGCTCCAAAAAAGAGAACGGCGACATTCCTAAAATTCTTATTGTATCATACTGATCATTATTTTTCTGCCAAAAACCAATCTTAAACTGCCCTGCATTCAGTAACGGACTGTTGGGTGGTAAAACTTCAGGAATTACCGCTTCAAAAGGATGATAATCTTTCCATTCGCCGTTTTTGTAAAATTTAATGGTAATGTCTTCTATAGAATATTTATGCTTTACCTGTCGCAGGACATGACCTCCGGGCTGTAATTTTTTAGGTGGAATAAGATCGAGATAATTGCTTGCACCACTGGTGTGACCTCCAATCTTCTGATCCGTTATCAAACTTGGAATGAGCCCTTTTTCTGCTTTAATATCTATATAAGTATCCAGTGGAATAATCGGCATCTTCTCCAATTCCTCCTGATTAGCCGGATTTGGGATGTGATCAAAGTATTTCACCGGAAATTCTTCCGCAGTGAGCATGTGGATTCCTTTTACGGCGTTCTCTGTCTGATCATATTTAGGATATTCGATATCGTTTGCCTGAGCATTATTGTTGGTAATCGGTGCAATAGGCGTAGTATCTAAGTCTCCGTTTTTCTCCCATTTTATTTTTATGTGAAGCTTTATTTTTATTTTGATAAAAGCAAACTTTATTTTGAACTCCAGCATGAGTTCTGCCAAAATCAGGAATGGCTTTTCAAGTTCTACCCGGAAATAGGTCGAAAGAACTGCAGAAACTTTTACGATAAATAAATTGATTTCAAGTCCTCCTTCAAAATACATATACCCTCCCAGCTGACGTTTTTCAAAGCTGATAAATCCTCCTGTTTCGATAACTACCCAGACTTTGAGAATAAACAGATTAAGATTCGCATCAAGTCTCATTCCTGCCTCTATTCCTTTGGCAGAAATCATCAGGAAGCCCTGCATTTTGAGTCCCAGAATATTCTTGAATACCGTTATCGTAATCGGTTTTTGCTTGGTTCCAAAGTTTATATACCAAGGTTTCTGATTTTTAAAGAAGAAGCCCATCTGGATTTCTGCCTTGATATCGACAATATTACCATTTTGCTTGCTGAGCTGGTAATTGGCTCCTGCTCCCAGTTCCAGTGAATCGTCTCCTATAATAACAAATGCATAGAAAGGCGGTTCTTTAGGATCGTCTTCAGCAAGTCCTAGTCTGCTGCTCAGAATCGTAAGTCCTGCATCTATACAGAACATACTTGGTATGGAAAGCAGCATCATCGCACGTAAAGATGCTATGCTTCCGGAACCGTCCATCGTTCCCAAAGAAGCCCCTAAACCAACAGAAAATGCATTACTATAGTCTTTGGTAAATTTGGGGCCAATAAACTTATTCATATTGATACCCCGCTGAGGCGCAATATAGTAATCGTACCATGAGTCATTATCCGTCATTCCCGGAACGGCACGCTTTTCTGCTACATAACGGTAGCCCAATATTCCGCGGAAGCCAAATATCCCAAAAGTTCCTAAAGGAATGGCTGATGGAAATTCTACACTTGCATCTATGAAGAATCCGGGATATTTTGGATCAAATGCCATTTCTGCAGCACCATAAATTTTAGCTTTAGGGAGTTTAATAGATACTTTCCCTCGATATTCCGTAGATACCCCCGGTTCCGGAATTGTTAATGCTCCTTTAATAATTGCCACTGCATTTTCTGCGGTTGCGCTGCCCGGAATAATCAGATCTACATCTAATGTGGATATATGGAAATAGGAATCTCCATCTCCTCCATGCTCATCATTATCATTGGTATAGTAATATTTTACACCATTTCCTTTTACATCCAATCCAAGTGGGCTCACACTGATTCCTCCGTCAAAACCAATGTAGTTATAGCTGCGCATTACCCCAGCTCTTTCTCTTTGTATCGTTCCGAAATGGATTCCGGTCACCGCCATTTTTACAGGTCCTATATCCAAATGGAGATTAGTAGGGATAATCCCTGCTCCTCCTACAATCTCAAATTTTCCGCTCGCATAGTAACGGATCGCCGGAAGGTCTATTGGAGTTTCTCCTAAGAGTTTTCGCCCAAATGATCCCGGTGGAAAAGTAATTTTAGTATCGGCGGTAATAAAGAAATTGTCATTCTGCTTGCCGATTTCCAAATTCTGTAAATGGAAATTTAAAACCTTGAAAAGATTCAGTCTCAAACCGTCTGGCAAAAAGGCAGCAGATAATTTAAAGTTGGCACTGCTTTCCCATTCGCCTAAAACAGCGATCGTTAAATCTGTAGGTAGTGGATTACCCTGATCGTCTGTTAAAGGATCTCCGTTTTCATCTGTCTGCTTGAATTTTTTAATCTTCAATGCCGCACGAAGTGACGAATGAACAACCTGCCCCTGATGAAAATCAATATCAAACTTCTGGAAGCCTAATTCCCATGCTTTTGATTCGTCTTTACCTAGGTTGAACCACATATATGAAGTCGGATCAAAGGCTATGGACTGAATAAAAGCGTAATATTCTCCCTCACTGGTAAACTCTTTCAGCTCTCCGTAAGAAGTCGTCAGCTTCAAAGGGAACTGAAACTTAAGCTGCGCCGGTGAAGATAATGCATTGATAAAAGTCAGTAATTCTGTATGATTATTAATGGTTACCAATGTTGGGTCTACCATAGAATATACCTTCAGGTTACTATAATCTAAAGTAAAATAGTTCTGGAAATAACTTGATACTTTCGTAACGCCACCTACGTCTTCTGTCTTGTAAGTGGCACGAATAGCAATATTACCTGAAAGTCCTCCGGTTCCAATTAATAAATGGTTGGCTGAAATCCCCAACGTCTGACCGTGCTGTTTTTTGAACCATTTTTTGGGAAGGAATATTTCGGTATACTCCATATACACTCCCATAAATTCTTTAGGTCTGCCATCGGCATCGGCTTCAGCAATATTCTCTGTTTTGCTTATGTCTATTTTCAGATTTCTGATGTCAATTACAAAACCTGTATTTCCAATCTGCGCAGGATAATTGAGATTAAGGATTAAATCCAGATTGTAACCGAACCCTTTTTCTGTATCTGCATAGAACAATGCTTCACCAAACTTCAACATTACCTTAGGGCCTCCATTAGCGTCTTCCGGTAATGGTTCTAAAGCATTTGCTCCGTTTGCCGGATAAACCGGCTTTAAGATACTTCTTGGAAACTCGATAGCCGCAGAAAGCATAAGCGTGGCTCTGAATTTCGGGATGATGACTTCTTTAATAAAAGCATCAATATCCTGCGGAAGTAAAGATTTAAAATAAGCTTTTACCTTATTGGCAGTATCTTGTGTATTGCTGGTCAGCAAATAAGATGAAAAGGCTACCAAAGAAGCATATTTTCCGGTTTCTGCAAATATTTCCTGTACTATCTGAGTAATGGTTGTTGCCTGTGTCGGGAGTGTAAGGTTAAGTCCTAAATCGGTATTGAGATCCTGAACGAACTGATGCAGTGGTGCAATATTCTGGTTGGAAGGCTCTACAAAAGTATTGACAAAATGGGCAATGGCCTGCTCTTCGCTGACATTAAGAATACGCAATGCCACTTCAAAAATCTGCTGCGGATCAAAGGAAAAGTTACCCAGACTAAATTGTCTCAGATAGGCTAATATTTTCCATTCGTATTCTACGGTAATGGGAAATGCTGAAATATTGTTATCCTGAAAATCCGGATTGAGAACGAGGTAAATCCCTGTTCCGGGGATTTCTATATCCAGGCGTTTTGGAGATACAACCGACAAACTGTAAAACGCAGCATCTCCCCTCACACTTTTGCTGTACTGAAGATCTTTGTAATAAATTTTGTTGAGTAAATTGGTAACTCCCGTTTTGATAAAGCCTAATATATCCGGAATATCATTCTCTGACACTACAGAAGAAAGCCGCGGATAATATCGGGGTGCGATAGGTGTTGGGGTAGGCATGTGTTTTTATTTTTTTAATGTTTATCGACTCAATCTTTTTATAGCTTATACCTAGATTTTGTCTTCACTTATTTTCTTTATTGAGTTATTATTTTCGGGTTCTTCCCTATTGCGCAAAGTCTGTGACTTTGAGCTAATCTATTCATCGTAATTACTATATTTCCAAAATTCATTTGTTTTACTATCTGCTAATTCTATGGTCTTTTATGGTATATCACCTGGCGCGAGCATCTTGCTCGTGTCCAATATCAAGTATTAATATCTATTTTTAAAACATTTTTAAAACATCTTCAAAATCATCACAATAATTTCTTGCACTGCTGTATTTCCATTCCCAAGGTTCTACTACAAAACCGCTTTCTACCGGGTTTTGGTGAACATAATTTAATTTTTGTTCGAATACCTTTAAAGACCATATCTCAATAGGTTTGTTATTTTGCTGCCATAACTGGTAATTCTTGACATTTGAATTTCTCTTTCCTGCTTTTTTCAACATCCATAATATCCATTTTTTTTCTGCTTTCCTGATTATTTTCTTGTATAGCTTCTATCAATTTTCTAGAAGTAAAACCCTTAAAATCCCTAATCAATTCGGATGGTTTTCCGTCTTCCGATCGAAATATTAAATGAATATGACTTGGCATAATACAATACCCGAAAATAATCATCCCTTTATTTTTTCTACAATAGTCTAATGCATCAATCACAATATCAAAATACTCTATTCTCGTAAAAAGATCGATCCAAAAAACCGTAGCAAAACTTATAAAATAAGCTCCTTCTTGTTCACGACCCGAGCGATAGCGAACTGGCGAAGCAAATTTGTATTTTCTGCTCATGGATTTATACTATTTTACTGTTGCGGACACGAGCGGGACGCTCGCGCCAGCAGGGGGATCCCTCATTTATGGAAATAATTGCAAAGCATTATTGTAATAATCCATAGAAAATTCATTTGCATATACACCTCTATTATCGACCTCTTCTATATAGTCTATTTTACCCTGTTCATTATAATGATAATAGTAGGCAAGATCTCCATAATTATTATACTGCAATTTAATTACAGATTCGGGAATAATACTTCCTGTTTGTATATCAATATCTCCAAAACATAGGGTCTTGCCTGTTATTATATTTTCTACACTGAAAGAATATAGTTTTAATCCTTCATTTCTTAAATATCCCTTTGTTTCCTCCTTGATATAATTACCTTGAATATCTGTCTTTTTTGCAATATCAATTCCTGAAAGAACAGGGTACTTAGCAAGTATTTGATCAACAGTTTCATTTTCTTGATAATAAACGACATTCCATAATTCATTATTTTTATATTCTTCTTTAATTTTTATTACATTATTATTTTTAATGATTCTAACAAAATTTCCTAACATTGAAGCTTGTTTTTCTGTAATAGAACTATTAAACTCATTTTCATAACTTATTGTTGTACTCATTTATGGAAATAAAGGCAATACATTATTGTAATAATCCATAGAAAATTCGTTAGAAAAAATTCCACCTCCTTCTTCTCTTATTTTTTCTACTTTTCCTATATTATTATATATAAAACGACAAACTAGATCACCATAAACATCATACATATATTTTTCTGTCTTCTCAGGAATTATTTCTCCTGTTTGTAAATTATAGTACCCATGACATATAGATTTTCCTGTCGATATACTTTCAACATTAAAAGTACGTAATTTTAATCCCTCGTTTTTTGAATATGCTTCAAATACTTGTTGAATATATACTCCATTATTTTCTATTATATTTGCAACTTCTATTCTAGATAACATCGGATACTTATTAAATATTTCATCTATACTTTCGTTTTCTCGATAAAAAACAATATCAGATATTTTCCCATTGACATATTCTTCTTTCACTTTTAATACATTATTGTTTTTAATAATTTTGTTAAAGTTATTTAACATTGAAGCTTGTTGTTCTGTAATAGAGGTATTAAACTCATTTTCATAACTTACTGTTGTACTCATAATTATTTTTTTAAAATTCTATTTTCCCCTCGCTGGCGCGAGCATCTTGCTCGTGTCCAATATCAAGTATTAATATCTATTTTTAAAACATCTTCAAAATCATCACAATAATTTCTTGCACTGCTGTATTTCCATTCCCAAGGTTCTACTACAAAACCGCTTTCTACCGGGTTTTGGTGAACATAATTTAATTTTTGTTCGAATACCTTTAAAGACCATATCTCAATAGGCTTGTTATTTTGTTGCCATAACTGGTAATTCTTGACATTTGAATTTCTCTTTCCTGCTTTTTGCAACATCCATAATATCCATTCCTTTCTGCTTTCCTGATTGTTTTCTTGTATAGCTTCTATCAATTTTCTAGAAGTAAAACCTTTAAAATCTCTTATTAATTCGGATGGCTCTCCTTTGTCCGAACGAAAGATTAAATGGATGTGGCTTGGCATAATACAATACCCAAAAATAATCATCCCTTTATTTTTTCTACAATAGTCTAACGCATCAATCACAATATCAAAATATTCTATTCTCGTAAAAAGATCTATCCAAAAAACCGTTGCAAAACTTATAAAATAAGCTCCATCTTTTTCACGACCCGAGCGATAGCGAACTGGCGAAGCAAATTTGTATTTTCTGCTCATGAGTTTTTATACTATTTTTGCTGTTGCGGACACGAGCGGGACGCTCGCGCCAGCAGGGGGGGGGTAATTAGTGTTAATTTCTATGAATCAGTCAGTATAGCTCACTAAAATAGGTGTATTTAAATCTATACTTTTTTGGAGCAATTCCTTCATTTCAATTGCCATATCTATATAATATGCCATTTCTACTGGAACATAATCATAGTTAATATTTAAAATAAAACTGGAATCATTACTATTGTAATTGTTAACCTGACTTATTAAATTACTAATACTTCCACCATATTTTACATCCATGTCAGTATTTTCATTTTGCATTGCTGGAATAAGTTGAGTCAAAATAAACTGTATAACAAGTTGTATATCAGATAAATTAAAATAAGCATGCATTTTATTATTACTATCTAAGCCTGTAGTACTTATATTATGATGTATCATATAAGATATTTTCTTATCTAGCAAATAGTTCATTTTTTTAGTTAAATTTAAATTAATATCTTTTGCATAAAAAAGCAAAACATTTATTTCATCCTGTCTAAAATAGGTGTCTAAGTTTCCTATTAAATAATTAATTTCAAATGCCATATTTATTATTCTGTTATTATTCTATTATATAAACTTTCTATTAGATCCTCCCTTGTAGTTCCGAAAGTGTTTGGGTTAATCTCAGTAAAATCATTTCTTTTATAAGTAGAGAATTTTAATTTTTGTTTAAACGTTGTTAGAGGCATAGTTTGGGGGATTCCAAATTTATCAATATACCTTATTTCAATACTTTGTATTTCAGAAAATTTTTGACTATTTTTAACAACATCCCCCCAAACTTTCTTGCTTAAACTTTCATTTTGTATAAAAATTTTAGCTTGATTAATATCAATCGGTATGTTTCTAAAAAACTCTAATTTTTCGGCATCATCATATTTTTTACTTCCAACCGCATCAAAAGTCTCTCCTGCGTTTAATTTCGCACTATAGGGTCTTTTAATCTTATTCAAATTAGCATCAATTACTATAGCATCAATATCCAGAAATAATCCCGGTCTAAACGAACTTCCATCAGCCTTCTTAAATAACACATCAACACTATACATTACATTATCAGTTGATAATATTGAATTATTTAAATATATACGCATAGGTTTTTCAATCAAATCGCCTTTAGTATAACCTTGTCCCTTTGTTAATTTCTTTATAGCATCAGTTTTTTTAAGAGGGTTAGTAAATAATTCATCATTCTTATAAAAATTAACCGCTTTTGTTATTTCATCTTTAAATGAATTTATGTATTCATATTTATAATTATCTTTCAACCAAAAATGCTTATTATCTTCTAATAGTTTTCTACCCGTGGTATTTTTACTAATGTATTCTGGTATTTTGCTTGGATTTTTCTTAAAGCCTTCAAATAGCTTTTGTTCAATAGTACCAAACTTTTTAGAAATTTCAATTTTATCTACAATGCCTGCCGCCTTAAAGTCGTTAATAAGATTAGGTTCAAATCGATACCGTTCCCAATAATTTGCAACTTGAAAATTATTTTTAAATTCATTTTTTTGTATTGCAGTAGCTTCCCCAAATTCATCTACAAATGTTATTCTTACAGAGGTAGATTTAGAGGATAGTGATTTTCTCAAATTATATGATTGATAAAAATCTATAATATTGTTCGTCCTGTTATTACTCTTAATCACATCTACTATAGTGCGATCTGTAATATTTTCCAAATATAGTTTTTTCCAATTGTTTACTACATCAGGATAGTTCAATCCTTGCAGGCTTTCTTCAGACAGATTGCTAAATTCTTTAGAAAACATTTTCTTTTGTATTGGGGTAAGATTATCAAACACAGAGGTAATTTCTGTTTTTCCCTCTATCCTTTGTCGGAAGCTATTTACCAATTTGGTTTCGTACCCAGCCATTTGTCCTATAAAATCTCGCACTTCTACAGGAAGATCATCTATATATTTTATCGGATTGCCATTAGCATCAATATATTTAACTTCTGTGTATGCTTCAGCAGCAAGTTCGTGCGCTCTCCATCTTAAAGCCATGGATCCTCCTGCTGCAAAAAGTGTAATGTAAAAGTATATTTGAGCTATTTTCCCTTGATACTTTTTCTCTGCATCTGTTAATGCTGTTTGGGCAAGATAGGCATGATATTGTGAGGCTGTAATCCCGTATATGGTAACGGCTTCTGAAATTCCTTCTACAGCTTTTAGTACCAAAACAACATCTGCAGCTTGTACAGCAGAACCTGCCATTACTGCTCTTCCTATATTTGTAATATATCGTAAATAAACAATTTGTTCCAAGATACTTGTTCCGCCTAATGCAAAAAACAAAATAATATTTACGGCTATTTCCGTAGCAAAATAAGCCATTTCTTCTATCTGCTTCATATTTTCTATATCTTTTGCCACATAGAATAAAAAAGCTGGAATTACTGGCTCTTGGGAAAGTAAAGCTTCTCCTTCCTTATAGGCAATTAATGTAATAGGCTGATAGAGATGATATTTTGAAACAACAGGAATATTATTTGGCTTTGAATAAGATTTGTCTGGTACATACTCTCCATTTTCATAATGAGATACAAAGTCATAGAACCCTATACTTAATGTCATTATTTCTCCTTCAAGAGGAGTAATAGTATATAGCAGTCTTGTATCTCTTATAATTTTGTAAACGTTTGGATTTCCTAAGTTATCTTCTGTGTAACCCACAGAACCAAGTTCTACTAAACTGTTGGGATTACCATATTCATTTTGTAAATTTAAATTGGTAACAACAGAGTTGGTAAAATAAAAATTAGGATTATACTGTAAATTACCCTTATTATAATTAGGATTAAAATTGGATTTTTTCCATAATGATAAGATCGCCTTGCAAAATTTTTGCCTTCTTCCATAAGGAAATACGAGGTTACCTACTTGTGTTCTTTCCTTAATTGATCCATTATATTCTTTATCAAAAAGAAATAAAAGTACTTCAAACTTTGTTCTATTTCCATCTTTTTTTTCCAGCAAATATTTCAAAAATTTCTCACCATCTACGGGGTTGGAAGCAAGAGATTCTATAAGTTTTATAATATAATCTTGTGTAGAGTTACCTATAAGTATAAGATTAAGATAGTTTTCAACCATCATCTTTATATCTTCAAAAGAAGATACTAAAGATAATGCTGATGGTGGGAAAACATCTGCAATGTACTCTAATCTTTTATTACTTTGAAGAGTGACAGTTAAATTATCCCAAGTAGAAGGGTTTGTATTTGGAGGTGAAAATAATTCGGTTTCATTATAATAAAGTAATGTTCTCCTAAAATTAACAATTGATGTTAGATATTCGGCAAAAGGCTGATATAATCCGGCATAATGTTCATCTCCATCATAATCTGGTGATAATTCTCTCACTTGAATGCTAAATCCGTCTATTAATCCCCAATCTAGTAAAAGCTGTGCTATAATTTTATCTATTTTAGATAGGATGGTATCATTGTTTATTTTATCCCTTAATGTATTCGGATTATTACCATTTGCAATGTTTATGTCTATTACTTTAGATTTTATGCTATCTATACTTTTAATAGCCAAGGTATTCAAAATATCATCTTTTAATACCCAATAAAGCTCAAAACAAATTTCTATAATTCCTTTGTATAATATTTTTTTTGCTGATTCATTTACAGGTAAAGTTGATACTTTATTACCAAAGTTTTTACTAAAAAACAGACCATCTGGCTCATTTAATCTATTATATTCTGTTGTATTTCTAAAACTATAATTTTCTAAGGCAGGATTATTAGTACTTGCATTAGCTTCTGGATATTCGTCTTCATTGAAGAAGTTTATGTCAAAAGTTTTTATTTTGAACTTGTATTCTGTTAGAAAATAATATTTTGTATAGTTTTCAGTTTTCAGAGCTGAGGTTTCAAGCTTTGTTATATTAAATATATCACCCTTTACTGCAGTTTCAAAATGGCTATCAAACCAATTTTTCTCTTTTAATAATTCTGTAATCAAAGTTCCAACAAGATGACCATGCGTTTTATAATCTTCATAAATAGATTTCAAGCAATATCCTGATTTTGAAGAATTTTTATCTATCATATGAAAATCGGTCTCATCAATATGAATAAATTCCTCCCCATCAATTTCAAAACTAATTAAAGCTCCATCTATATCAAACTTAGCATCAACTATGTTATAGTTTGTTTGTTTACTAGTTTGATCAATACCATTTATTTTAATAATTGTATTATTTCTTGTTAAAATTGCTATACTCATGACGGAACTTTTGTATAATTTGAATTTTTTATATTAATAACTCTTGGCACCCACTTACTATACTCCTCACTGGCAAACACCACATTATCCACAGTGCTTACCAATATCCTCGTAGCTGGTTCTAAAAGCTGTAACTTACCAGTCTGATCTTCACCCAAAACTGCCAAAGAATATCTTCGGTAAGAGATATTTTCTGTAGAAGTGTAATACGCGGTTTCATCTTCTAATTCATTCCTGAAAAAGAACTTCGGATTGTTTAGCGTAGCCCCGATAAGTGCTATAAAAACATCATTTTCGGCTTTGGTAATTCCTAATATTTTTTTGCTTGGCAATGAACCGTCCTGCACATGCAGACTAAGCCCTGTAATGGTGACTCCTTCCGTATTGGTAAAAACTTCTGTCTTCAGATAATACGGGCTTTGCGGGCGGTAGTAATTGTTTCTACCTTTGTCAAAAGAAAGTGTTCCGCTGTTGCTGTTATCTACATAAGCCGTACTGCTTTGGAAGAAAGATCCTACATTTTGGCGGATATTGTGCAGCAGGGTTTCGTACGTTACTCTTTCAAGACTTTCGGTTTCATTTTTCATGATGAGGTCTTCTATACGCTTGGTCGTAACCGTTGCAATATCCTGCCTTCCTGTTTTATTTTCAAAATTGATGAGCAGAAGATTCTGGTCTATTACATAATGCTGCTCGTAATCGGTTTTGGGTTTTACATGGGGTACGGCGTTAATCAATCCGAATACATCGTCAATATCTTTCATGTACCATTGGTTCACAACCGGCGGATCATTGGGATTAGCAGCAGGAATGTTTACTTCTACCGGCAATTGTTTGCCTTCATAAATAAGCTGTATCAATGATGCAATTGATTCATTACTTTGTGTTTTTATAAAGCTGAAACCAATAGGTTTGGTAAAGCTAATATCTACATTGCTGCCGTTCTGTTGCAAAAGGTTTTTGTTTCTGATATAGCCGTCTTCGTGTTCGGTATTTTGGCTCAAAAGCCCCTGTTTTACATACATTGCTGCTAAATCATGGTTATCGGTGGTAAACTGTATCACCAGAGAAGACGCGTTATTCACTTCATATAGAGGCCAGAATTGTTCGAACCTTCCTTCCTGAAGATTATTGACATCTGTGCCTATTTTAAAATTGTTAGCATTGGTATCTGACAATTTATGGTTGCCATAAAAATTGTAAGATCTCTGCCTGTTGCTTTGGATGTACAGATATGTGGTATTTCGGGTGATGAAGTTTTGAATGAGGTTGTAAATTTCATCTTTACCCGTTAAAGGAGCAGTCTGCGTGTTGACACCGACTTTGCCCTTCCCTAGTGTATGCAGACCATAGAACGCAGCAATATCCATAAATCCTGTGGCAGATTCTTTGATGAGTTTCTTTTTAAAATCTGTATTTCCGTCGGCAGGATTTAATACATAATCTGCCGCCCGTACAAATTTTAAATTCAGCTGAAAAGGATTGGGATCATTCTCTATACTGTAATCGCCTTCATTCAGGACAATATCTATCCCTAATGATCCTGAAGCATTCCCTAAGTGTATCCCTTCTTTAACAAGAGGCATTTCATAAGCTCTTTTTGCAGGTTCCGTAATTTGTGTGTTTTGCAGCGTGGCCTGTGAAACTTTGTAAAAATAATCATCTACCAGATCCAGCTCATTCTGCTGCTGATCTGTAGGTGCTGTTGTATCGGGGTATCCCAAAAACTCTGCTAAAAACTGTGGCGGTGTGGTATTGGCTCCGTTGCTTCCGTAGAAATTCTGAAATTCTTCACGTACGTGATTTACAAAACCGGTAGCCCCGCTTCCGCTTTGCTGCACCTTGCCATCGGTGGTGAAAAAATCACTTTTGGTAAGTCCTCTATACACAATATATTTTATTGCCAATCCTTTAATGGGTTGGGAAAATGGTTTTAATACTACGTTTACCTTATTGGCATCTCCTGTCATTGGCTGTATAAAAACCTGTCCCTGACAAATGGTAAATACTTTTCCTGTGTAAGTGATTCTGGATGTTGTTCTGAAAGTAGAAGCAGCTCCTGTTCCTACAATTCCGAATTTATTGGCAGTACTCTGCGAATAGGTTTTATCTTTTTCTAAGAAGAAGAATGATTCGGGAGTAAGTTCCGGCTGCACGTTGGTACCTTTTCCGTCTGATGCGGTATTGAGGCTATTTTGCGGTATTGCTGTCGGCATAATGTGTTTTTATTTTTTTGCGTTTATCAAAACTAAGTGATTTTAATTATAAATATCACAGCATTTTGGTTAAAGTTTTGTTAATTATAATTCAATTGAGGTATTTCTGTTTAAAATCAATTTTCCGGCAATTTCATCCAGCAATTCTTTGTTTTCATCCACATAATACAGTCCTGCCTGTATCAGATGCTCTATGTTTTCTTTATCTGCATCATCCATCTTAGCAGAAGCATCACGAAGTGACGGCTCCAGACGGTAGTAATTTTTCTTGTCTTTTCCCGATAAAGTGTTATACATCTGTGAAATCTGATAATTGACCGTTTCGGCATTTGAAGAAAGCAGCATCCCGATGATGGGTTCTATCCAGCTTATTTTCATTGCGTCTTTATAGTCTCCGTATTTATAAGATTTTTTCACCTCTCCAGTTCCTATGGAGATCATAATCATATCTTTCAGTCTTGGATAATTCTTTTTCTGGTTTGTCTTCAGAAAATCGCCGAAAGGAATTTTTCTGGCTTCTGCATACGCACAAAGTGCCGGATTATTGGCATAAATTCCCCCGTCAATCAACGTAAACCACTGCCCGAAAAAAGACTTTATCCTTGCCGGCTCAAAATAAGTGGGAGCCGCAGATGTTGCCCGGCATATATCCCGCACAAAAAAATTCTCGGTTTTTGAGTTTCTTGCTTCAAGGGTATTGAATAGTTTTGCCTTTCTCGTTTCCATATCATAGGAAGTGATAAGACAGGGTTTTATAAAATCTTTCAGACTAAGGTCTCCAAAAAAATTAAGAAGTTCTTTTTCCAATGCTTCTTCAGAAAGTTTTTCATCGAAAAAGCCTAACGGATTGGTTATCTTTTCCCATAACGAAGATTTAAAAATACTTTCACCTTTTTCTGTATAAAGCTCAAAAGCCTGCTGAATAGAGTATTTGGCACAGTTCCCGCTTTCGTGTGGAAAAAGCAGCATACTTGCGATTAAGCCTCCTGTGCTGCTTCCGGCAATCAGATCAAAATAATCTCCAATCTTAGCATGAGGATGATCGAATTGCTGAAGACGTTCTTCAATATATTTCAAAATGACGCAGGTAATGATACCACGTATTCCTCCACCGTCAAGAGATAAAATACAAACTTTTTTCATCATCTGATCATTATATTTATTATTTTTTTAGACAAAAATCCTAGTAGATATTCAAAGAAAATCTATAGAGTTGATTAATACGGAAATTGATTGTTAAATAATTATACGTTATCCGAACGTCAGGAAAGCTGCTGAAGGATTTGAGATATTCATGAACGAAATGTATTTTTTCAGTTTATTTTGTGCTGCTATATTCATTTACTGTGCTTTTTTCTGTATAACTCACAATAGTGATCATTTATTGTATTCTTAGAAGCAATATTTTAAAATAAAAGTTAAAACACTGATTTTCAAATTCAAAAATTTAAGTTATCTAAAAAAAAATACAATTAACCCTAAATAACTTTCTACTTTCTGCAGTCAGCAAATTCTTTCACGATGCCGACTAGATTTTCTTCATTTCTAAGATCGTAATTTGAGTTTGTAAGATCTTCAGACAGTTTTTTACAGCCTTTCAAATATTCTGAAAGTTTTTCAGACAGTTTTTCATTAGAACGGTTATCAATCATCTGACCTTTGGGCTGATGGTCAGTTTTGATAACGTATTTATGAGTTTCTACAGGATCCTGCAAAAGCATAATTCCTTTATCTTTATAGATCATTTTATAGAAGTACGAATTATTCCCATGAATACTGCCGTAATTCTGAAGCTTTTTCATCAGCTCACCTTTTACATCCATTCCATAAAAGCACTCTTCGTTTCCATCCCGGTTGATACAAAAGTACACGCCCATGTCTGCCCCGAAAGTTTTCGATCTCATGCCGCCTCCGGGAAGAGTTGTTTTAAGCTGAACATTTTGTCCGAAAACATCAGCTCTGTCCGTTGGAAGCCGTTGTCCTGTCCTTTCAGTATCCAACTGTTCAAACCAAACCGTGATAAGTCCTTCTGTTTTTTTTCCGGATTTTTCAACAACAAACCCCGGAACATCATACAAATTAACACTTCTCTTAACTGCATTCTCTATTTTAGCGTTCTGAAGACTCTGGTTTTTATAATAAGCCTGATGCTCCAGAGTGTATCCTTCCAAAATCAAGTAAGACAAAAATTCGCTGAAAAAAGCATAATCTGATGCTGCATAGCTTCTGCTTGAAGAATATGTAAACCGGTTGTTATCAAATGTTCTTACGACATATTTTCTTACCTCTGGTGTCTGATACATTTCTGCTACTTTAATATTGTCTAAATCCCAAACCTCAATACATGGAGCAGAAGAAAAGCCGTTGCATTGGCTTGCTCTTATATACCCGACAATTTTCTCCGGATAACTGCCATTATTAAAAAGCACCTCCCATCCTGAGCCTATTCTCGGATTGTATATGCTTCTGATATTGCTTAGCCTTTTATCAATCTGCTGCTGATCGGTAATACTATTTGCTTTGATCTGGGTATATTTATCAGACAGATTTTCTTTCGGACTATCAAAAAAATCTGCCAGTTCATCTTTATCAATTCCTTTTTCATTGAACAGTTTATATTTCACCGCTAAAAGATGAATGATGATTTTATCACTTTTTAAAGAGGTAACCAATACTTCATAAGGGATCTGAGCTGTTTTACCATCCGAAGATTTAAGTTCAAGATAATGAAGGGCATCTTCTTTTGAAAGCGCAACTCCTTTGAGATCTACATCGAATGATTTTTCGTTATTTAACGTAAATATTTCATAATGATCTCTATACGGAGATTTTATCAGGGCAATTTCTTTTTCATTAAAAAGTATTTTATCTTTTTTTATCTGAATCTTTTGAGCAAATAATAAAGAACCAAAACATATTGCGATTAACGATAATAATTTCATATGTAAATATTTAATGTTTTTTATGGTGATATGCAGTCGCGTCATCTTCATGGGTGTATGTGTTTGCAAATCATGGCGATTTCATATTGTAAATTTTTTTTGACTTTAATATTAGTAAATATTCTTTAATTGCAAAACAGTGAAAACATCATTTTATTTTCATTGCCTTTAATTTTGATAAATTCAACATATTTTATTGCTATTTGTGAGCAAAGGTATACAGGTAATGCGACAAAACTCGTCGCATTATAAATAATGTTTTTGCAAATTATCGTATTTAATAAAAAAATTGGAAGCCATCATTTGATATTTATCTTTTTTAACAACTGTCAATGCTCCCAGACCAAATGATTTTGGTTCACCAATTTAATTTATAAAATAAAACGGTTGTAGATTCTTTGAATACGTAAGCAAATACGTATTACTCAATCTCCAAAATACCTATGATCTTTACAAGATGGGTAGTAAAACAAAGAAGAATTAAACAAAAGGAAGCTATAAGGAAAAGGCTTAGGGAGTTTGTTGCATATAGATTTCATGCTCTTAAATAGGAGCAGTAACCCTGCGTTCGTAATTTATTAAAAGTTTTGTCAAATTTGATTTCAAAATCCTTTGTTAAAGATGGTTTTGACCAAATCTTATCCTCAAAAATAACTTCATAAGCTTGTTTTTTTGGGATACAAAAATTATTTTTTCGTGATATAATAATCCGTTCTAAACCATTTAAAACTGCAAAATGTTGTACCTATGTTGTACCCAAGTTCAAGACACAAAAAAACTCTCTTAAAAAAGAGAGTTAAATCGCTGAAAATCAGCCTATTATTTGTAGCGAAGACGGGAATTGAACCCGTGACCTCAGGGTTATGAATCCTGCGCTCTAACCAACTGAGCTACCTCGCCGTTTTGGTGGTGCAAATATAGAAAATATTTACAATTCTCCAAAATTATTTTAACTTAAAATATTCCAAAACATCTCCAACATGGTTGGGCTTACTGATAATCTTATTGTTAGCATCTAAAATAAAATAACTAGGCGTAGCATGAATATTATATTTTTCGGCAACACTACTGTTCCAGCCTCTTAATTCAGAATCATTGATCCATGGAAATGCAGCAATTTTTGAGGTGTAAGAATTCTTATCCGCATCTAACGATAAACCGATAATCTCTACTTTTCTTGCCTGTAAGTCTTTATAAACTTTTAGGAGCTGTGGCAGCTCATTTTCACAGTGAGAACAAGTAGATGACCAAAAAACAATTATCTTTTTATCTGCTTTTACATCCGAAATGGTTTTTGATTTTGTATTTACAGGTGAATGAAAAGTGTAATTAGGAAAAACAGCGCCCAAATCTGTATCAGAATTTGATTTGATAGTAGAAGCCAAACGGTCGTTAATGGTACATTTCAAATTTTTAGCTAAACTGAGATATTTGTTTTTATATTCAGTCATATCGTAAGCATCAAAAATATCAATAATTTCAGATAAAACCGTTTGTCCTCTTGGAGTTTCAACATTCAGTTTATTGATCATCTGATCTACGGATGAGTTAAGATTATTATTCCCGCCAACATTCAAATAGGATACAAGAACCGGCCGCAGCAATGATGAAGACTCAAGCATATCGCCCGACTTATCTATAAAATTAATGATCTCCTCCTGACTGACTTTTTTTGCCATATCAGCAGATAAAAATTTATTGTAATTGGTATTATAATAATGTATAAAAGGATGCTTTACCGGATCTATAGCTGTATTGGTTCCGGAGAGCTTCCCCATTTCTTTTATCAAAGCTGTACCAAATTCTGTGTTATCTTTATAATACTCTTTAATCTGAACCAAAGCAGGTAGTATGAGCTCTTTTTTTTGAGAATACTCCTGTATATTACTCATCAATTCGTTTGCTTCATCTTTATATTGAATATTCTGAATTTTAGTATCTTTCGTGTCAATTTTTATATTTACATCCTTATTCTCAGAAATAAATGTGACTGAATTATTAGTGTTCGGAAAATAAACTTTCATCATTCCTACATACTTTTTAGGATATTTAAAAAGCCATGAGTTATTTTTGACTTTCTCTTTGGTAACTATAATATCCTTAGAGCCGTTTAAAGTATATAAAATAGCCTCCGTTTCATTAAAATTTTGCTGTGATTCAATATATACAGAAAACTGTGCTTTGGCGAGAGCTGCCATAATAAAACCTGATAATAAAAAGATTTTTTTCATACCGTAAAAATAAAAAAAGTCTCCGATTATTCAGAGACTTTACCTTATTTTAATATTATTTTATATTTTTTGAACTTTATTTTTGAGTAATGCATAAACAATAATAAAAATTGCAACGATTCCTAGTATTGATTGATACATATCAATTGGCGTGGCTGGAGGATCACATGGATCTCCTGGAAAACAAGGTGCACCCGGACCATTGGATTGCGCATTAAATAAACCATAAACCACGATCAATAAAGCGAGTAATACTTTCTTATATAATAATTTCATAGTTCCGTTATTTAATTAATATTTTAGCTGTTACAATTGTAGAATCATTGCCTACCACTTTCACGATATAATTAGCTTTAATTGTTGAATCAAGCTTTATTACAAAGTCAGAATCAGTTTTAACAGATTTTTGGGAAATAACAAGCTTACCACTTGCATCAAAAACTTCTATTGAAGCAGACTTCCATGCAGGATCAAAGCGAACTATGTAATTTTCAATGCCAGGATTATAGGTTACCAGCGTTCTGGATTTAGTATTATTGTCTTGCGTACTCAACGAGCCATTGGTTTGCGGAGTTCCATAGTATAGACCGAAATTAGAACCATTAACAGGAATAATATCTCCCTGATTAATCTGAACAGGCTGACCGCTCGTACCAACATTATAATAGAAACCTTTACCACCAGATAATAAATGCGTTCCATTAGGAACAAGATGTGTATCATCTCTTAATTCAAACTTTAACGATGCTACATTTGATCCAAAAATATTTAAATCAATTCTTTTACCTAAATAGTTATTTTCATTAGCTTCATTGATATACAATCTGTAAGCAGATGAAAAGTTGGAATCTATTCCTCCATTCACACTTTCTTCAAAAGTCTGTATGATAGTATTAGTATTGGCAATTGCCTGTATCGATGCAATATTCGGATTTTGAATATTTCCTGTTGTAAAATGTGGTGCTACAACATAGTAAGTTTCACCGATTTGATTTCCCGCAGCATCTAACGCTAGAACACCCAGTTGTTTCATTACTCCAGTATTAGTATTTTTTGCTGCAGTTACAGAATAGGAAACATTTTCTGCTCTTGGCGTACTGCTAAATCTCCTTAGATTATCAAAATCAAGTTGCTGAGGTGTGCCGTCACGAAGTTTTATTTTAAATGTACCTAATGGCTTAATTACAAGTGCATTATAAGAACCTGCAGGCTTACCCGAAACAGGGTCAAAACTTACCATTTGAAGACCTGCATAACTTGCTGTAGTACCTGAGGTCGAATTGAAAACAACATTTTGAGGATCAACAGCTATACCATAAATATTCGTCAGGGCATTGTTATCACCTACAGCTGCACCGGTAGTAGTTTCATCAAACCCAATCAAAGATAAATCTATATTGGTAAGAAAAGGATTGGAAAACTGATAAGTATTTCTACCCCAAGTGGAAGTCCAAGCAGGCGAAGTATCAAATGCATCAAAAATATACGTATTGTATCTTTCCTGATAAATATTCCTGTTGATACCACCAGCTCCAAATGCAATCGCTGTAGTAGGCGGAGTCAGACTAACTCTGTTAGCACCGGTTATACCATCTGCAAAAGGTTTTCCTCTAAGTGTACGGAGTAAAGTGGGATCCATCAGAGCGGTACCCATAGTGTAATATGCCGTTCTATCAGTAAGGTTGGTTGAGTTTGCAGATGAAATATTAATTGCAATACCCGGTTGATTAGCACTCGTTATAGGAGCTGTTGGAATGATAGAACCATCCCATCTCAAATTCTGATTGCTCCATTTTAAAACTTCTCTTCCACTCCATCTTGTGGAATTAAATACACTCGTTCCGTTACCGAAATCTGTACTTAAAGACTCAAAAGACTTTTCCATAAAAGGAATACCCATCTGTTGATAAGCGCCATGCTTTGTTGCAGCATATTCTTTATCAACAATACCGGTAATTGCAGACTGAGCAAAACCTCTTATAAAAAGCTGACCGTAAGTAGAGGTCACAGGACTTGCAGAATTGTTAATCTTAATTACAATATTACCTCCGTTTACTTTATCAATAGGAGTTGGATCATTGGTAATAGTTTTTAAAACATCGGAACTACCATTACCCTGAACCATCATGTTGCCATGAAGTTCTATCTTCCCACTACCTTTGGTTTGCAGACCTCCGCCATTGTAAACCAAGGTACCGTTGCTTACATACATATTAGCTGTATTATCAACGTGCAATAGTACTGTCTGCGCCTGAACAGAAAAACTAACTGCTAAAAGACCTATAGTTAATAAATTTTTTCTCATTGTATCTATTTTTTTGTGTTATACAATATTCCCTGCAAAGATATAATTTTTTTTAAATAAAAAACCAAATTTATTTATTAATCAGAATATTATCTTTACTTAATATAATTTCATCCTGCTCACCTACAGTAAACATATAATCTTCCAGAACCTTCTCCGTAGTACCTCTCAATCCTCTTGCTCCAAGACCTTTTTCTATGGTTTCTTCTACAATGGTTTCTATTGCCTCATCCGTGAAAACCAGCTTTGTCCCATCCATTTTAAATAATTCTACAAACTGATTTACAATAGAATTTTTTGGTTCCTTCATGATTCTGATCATCGTTTCTTTTGTGAGTTTTTCCAGATATGTGATGATCGGAAATCTTCCTAGCAACTCTGGAATCAGACCAAACGAACGCAGGTCAACTGCATTAAGATTTCTTAATACATACTCATCTTCATCAATCTTGTTTATTTTTTCTGCACTGAAACCAATCGCCTGCTTATTCATTCTTCTTTCGATAATTTCTTTAATGCCGTCAAAAGCACCTCCCGCAATAAATAAAATATTCTGAGTATTGACCTGAATATATTTCTGGTCCGGATGCTTTCTTCCTCCCTGTGGAGGAACATTGACGATACTTCCTTCCAAGAGTTTCAGCAAACCCTGCTGCACACCTTCCCCGGAAACATCTCTTGTAATACTCGGATTATCTGATTTTCTGGCAATTTTATCAATTTCATCAATAAATACAATTCCTTTTTCAGCTTTCTCCACATCATAATCTGCAACCATCAAAAGCCTGGAAAGAATACTTTCTACATCTTCTCCTACATATCCAGCCTCTGTAAGAATAGTAGCATCTACAATACAGAATGGCACATTCAGCTCTCTGGCAATGGTTTTTGCCAAAAGCGTCTTACCCGTTCCTGTTTCTCCAATCATGATGATGTTGGACTTTTCCAGTTCTACTTCTCTGTTTTCTTCTTTTGCATGAAGCAGTCTCTTATAATGATTATAGACTGCAATTGCGAGCTGTTTCTTTGCCTGATCCTGCCCTATCACATACAAGTCAAGAAATTCTTTTATTTCTTTCGGTTTTTTAAGCTCATCAATACTTTCTGCCGGAGAATAACCTCCTGTAGAAACATTATCTTTCACAATAGAATGTGCCTGTTCTATACAGTTTTCGCAAATAAAGCCGTTCTGCCCGGAAATAAGCATTTGCACCTCATTTCTTTTTTTACCACAAAAAGAGCATTGGTTTGGATTCATTTTTATAATATGTTATTAAAGAAAATCGTAAAAAATTTCTTTTTTACGACCTTTTATGATATTAGGAATTAATTATTAAGTTTTGTATTTCAGAATACTCTTCAGCTGATAACTTCAGTCTCTGGTTTTTGAAATTCATATCCTCTACAGTATTGAGCGGTATAAGGTGTATATGGGCATGGGGAACTTCCAGACCCACGACAGCAACACCTACCCTTACACAGGGAATCGCCTTTTTAATCTTTTTTGCTACATTTTGGGCAAATGACCAGAGGTTTTTATAATCCTCTGAATCCAGATCAAAAATAAGATCCACTTCTTTTTTGGGAACTACCAAGGTATGACCTTTTACCAAAGGCATAACATCCAAAAAAGCAATAAAATCTTCATCTTCTGCAATTTTGTAAGCCGGAATTTCACCGTTGATAATTTTAGTAAAAACTGAGCTCATTTCCTGAAATAATTTTACAAAGTTATGTCTAATATTTCAAAAGACAGTTTATTCCCGTTAGGAAGTACAATCTCAGCTGTTTCCCCGATTACTTTACCCAAAAGTCCTTTGGCGATAGGAGTATTTACAGAAATTTTACCGCTTTTCAGATCACTTTCATTATCCGGCACCAAAGTAAAAACCTGCTCCTTTTTTGTATCATTATTTTTCAGTTTTACGGTTGTCAGAATTGAGACCTTTGAGGTATCCAACTGGCTTTCGTCAATAATTTTAGAAGTAGAAATGATATCTTTCAATTTTGAAATTCTCATTTCCAGCATGCCCTGTGCTTCTTTTGCAGCGTCATATTCAGCATTTTCAGACAAATCGCCTTTATCTCTGGCTTCCGCAATCTGCTGGGTAATTTTAGGTCTTTCGATAGTTTCCAACTGCTCCAGTTCTGCTTTCATTTTATCCAATCCTTCCTTTGTTACATAGCTTGCCATAATCTTTAAAATTTTGTTTTAGTATAAAAAAATTATCCGACATTTGTCGGACAATGTTTTTGCTTATTAATCGTTATTGTTTTACAAATATATAAAAATTTATATTGAAATGAAAAAAAGTTTTTCAATTGCATCAATTTTCATCTTATTGGCATTCAGCTTTTTAAATATAAACTCATGCAGCAATCGGGACGATACTGTCAGTTGTTTTCCTTTAACGCCTGTTAATGTAAGTTTAAATCTGAATCTTGCCGGCTACAACAACCTGAACTTTGTTGGAGGATGGATTTATGTAAACGAACAGCAATCCGGAACAAGAGGTTTAATTGTGGTAAGAACAGCCGACTCTCCTGCATCTTTTAAAGTATATGACAGAAATGCACCCCATATTTGCCCAGATAACAACACCACTCTTGAGGTAAAAGACAATATAAGTATTGTATGTCCTAAAGATAATGCCACATGGATATTACTGAGCGGACAGCCAACCTCCGGATCATCTCTTCCTCCAAAAACATATTTCTGGAATTATGATGCTTCTACGAAAAATTTAACTTTATACAATTAAAATGAGAGTTGTTGTACAAAGAGTAAGTGAAGCCAGCGTAAAAGTTAACAAAGAAATTGTCGGTAAAATAGATAGCGGTCTGTTGCTTTTTGTTGGTATTGATGAAAATGATGAAAAAACTGATGCTGACTGGCTCGTTCAAAAAATTCTGAATCTGAGAATTTTCGGAGACGATGACGGAAAACTTAACCTTTCTGTGCTTGATCTAAATGGGGAAATCCTATGCATTAGCCAGTTTACACTGATTGCAAATTACAAGAAAGGCAATCGTCCTTCTTTTATAAAAGCTGCAAAACCAGATCAGGCGGTTCCTCTTTTTGATTACTTTAAAGATGAACTTAAAAAATCTCAGCTAAAAATAGAAAGCGGAATTTTCGGAGCCGATATGAAAGTTTCTTTAATCAATGACGGCCCGGTAACTATTATAATGGATTCTCATACTAAACGGTAAAATCACCTCTATTTTATTTAATCTAATAATCAACCTTCATTCAATAGATCTTATTTATCAAATATGCTATAAAAAGTATTATTAAATACCACATTAACCGTAATTTTACGGAAAAATTATCAATTTCTGAACAAAAATGTATTTTCACTTGTTTTTTATATTCTTTTTGTTTTAAATTTATGAAGCCAAAAAAACAAAAACTAAATAATTATGAAAAACGTTTGTCTTTCTGCAATATTTATAATGTTTTTCTGCATTATAAATGCACAAGTGGGAATAAATACCGAAACTCCCAAATCAACTCTTCACATACAAAAGGTAGCAGATCTTAAATTTCCTGACGGTGTTATCCCACCAAGAATTTCAGGAGATTCATTAAGATTAAAAGCTACGGCTTATGGTATTGCACAGAACGGAGCTATTGTCTATGTGACAAGCCCGATTACCGGTTTGGCTGACAGCGAACCCAAAACACAGGATGTAAAAACTACCGGTCTTTTTGTATATGATGCGTATTATACCCATCCAAATGCTACACAAGGCATCTGGAATAAAGTACCTGCAAGCGAAAACACACCATCCAGCAGCATATATGCCGCAAAATTCTCAGGAAATCTTTCTTTGATAAACATCAACCTGAGTCTTTTTTCGAGTACTTTCTATTATATTCCTTTAAGCGCAAATTCAAGTACTGTCAATACCGAAATTACAACCAGTCAGGTTTCAAACAATGAATACATTGCTCCGTCTGATGGTTTTTACCACATTAATTACAGTTTTAGGATTGGACAGGGAATCTCTGCTGAACTATTATCAAATCTACCGGGAATTGCGATTACCAAAACAGCAGGATCCACAACATCTTTACTGGACTACCGGCAATTTGGAGGAGTGAATCTATTGAATCTTCAGCTGCCCTTTCCGCTGAATGGTGTTACCGTTACTGTAAATATTACTCTTACCCAAGGACAGATCAGCCATATTTATCAGCTGAAAGCAGGAGATCGCCTACGGTTTGGTTTGGTACAGGGAGGCTTAAACGTAGGACTTCTTACGGATAAATCAGCAGAAATTTCGGTTTATAAATTACGGTAATTTTCCGATGAGGAACCAACATTAAATTCTGTATCCCCAATCACAAACACTAAAAAACTACATCACCAGCTCCTCAAAAAGCTTATGAAATGTTTTGTCAAGGTTTTTAGATTTCCCCGGATGAGGTCTTGAAGTCTGAACAACTGAGCTACGAACCGCAGTTAACCATCTGAAACGTTCGGGAATATCCAGCATCGCAATAGGACCACCCTCTTTTCTGCCTTCAGTGATATTCTCGAAACTCTTCAGATTCTCCAGGACATCATGGTAATCAAGCTTACTTCGCATCAGCCTGAATTTATCAGGACATAGATAAAACCGTGATTTTATGTATTTTTCTTTTTTAGAAAACAATATCAAACCAATATTGAAAAACTCTTCTCTTTCAACTTTCGGAACCAGTCTTATAACTGCATACTCGTAAATTTTATCTTCCTGCATTTTTGGCTTCATTTAAAAAAATTACAGAATTTTCCAATCTTGTTTTTAGAAAATTAAAATAAATCTCACGAATTTCATCAGGACTTTCTTCTGCATCATCCCAATGCAGCCAATCCTGCGGAATAACATCCACAATATTCCGAAAAACCTTGTCATTCAGAACCTGATGTGCAAATTGATCTGCTTCATCAAGATTCGAAGCCTGAGGAAGCAAAACATGATCCTTTACATACTTAAATGGCGTTTTTGCAGCAGCATCAAAATTTTGCCATGAGTGATGAAAATAAAATGACGCCCCATTATCAATGATCCAAAGTTCTTTATGCCACATCAAAAGATTGGTATTTTTGAAAGTCCGGTCAATATTGGTAATAAATGCATCAAACCATACAATTTTTGATGCTAAAAGCGAATCTATCCGAACAGAAGGATCATAAGCAATTGAACCTGATAGATAATGAAGACCTAAATTGAGACCTTCAGAAAATTTCAGCAAATCCTGAATCTCTTCATCAGCTTCAGCTCTTCCAAAATCAACATCCAGAAAAGCAAATACAAGCTCAGGAATGGGAAGCCCCAAAGCTTCAGCAATCTTCCCTCCCAGCAGTTCGGAAATCAGCATTTTGACTCCATGACCAGCCCCACGAAATTTCAAAACATATTTAAAATCATCATCAGCCTCAGCTAAAGCAGGAAGAGATCCTCCCTCTCTAAGGGGGAGGATGTATCTCATCACGGTTACGGTTCGTAAATTATTCATTAAAATATTCAGCAGCTATTTGATTAAAATCTTCCAGGCTTCATCAATTTTATTTTCCACCAACAATTTCTGAGCAGCAAGATGAATACCGTCATCTGAATGGCAGTTTTCAGAAGGTAAAACTTCAACATTCGCAAGCATTCCCAAATCATTTCCTGTGAATATCTTGCTGAACTTTACCGAATCCGGAAGCTGATCAAACCCGATTCCTTTTGTAACCAGTGGTTTGGGAACTTCAAAAAGATTATTTTCGTTATTTCTGGAATACCAATTGCTGCCTAATCTAGCAACCATGTCCAGTTTTGCCTGATCAAGATTTCCTTTTTCATCAAGATATTCTTCCCGGATATGGATTTTCACCACTTCACAAATCACAAGATTTCCTGCCCCACCCTGATCTCCAAGAGCTTTAACTTCTAAGACTTTGCACTCAAAATTAACAGGACATTCTTCAATTAATTTAGGTTGTACCCAATCCGCATCTTTCATGGTGAGACCAGATTTTATAAATTCATTCACATCGTCTCCATATTCAGTTGAAGCCAGAGAAATCTGCTGCACAATCGGAAAATTTACAGTTCCTATAACAACTTCGGATGTTTCCAAAACATTTTCCAAAGTATGTTTTGTGGTATTATCACGAACTCTTCTGGATGGGGAAAAAATCAAAACCGGAGGAACGGTACTGAACATATTGAAAAAACTGAAAGGCGATAAATTGGGATTTCCGTCTTTATCAATCGTTGAAGCCAATGCAATGGGACGCGGCGAAACAGCTGTCTGCATAACGGTTTGCAGTTGCACAGGGGTTATTTCTGATGGGAGAAGTGTTTTCATTTTTTATTACCACAAAAGTCACAAAAGTATTTAAAATTTTAAATTTAAAAAGCATTGATAATACTTATTTACAAAAGTTTCATGCTCTTTATGATATAAATTTTTACATTAAAGTCCACTAATATTCCTTTTAGGTTTCTTATTAAGTTAATATAATTTAAAATTTGGGTTTGGTGAATTGAATTCAGTTCTGAAACAGTTTTTAATTCAACCTTAAATCTTCCACTAAAAAAATCACAAAAGAAATTTACAGTTTACTTCTATAAGTAAGATCCGTAAGATATGCTTGTGTTGCAATTCAATACTTTTGTGACTTTTGCGGTTAAAATTAATTTGCAGGAATAATCTTACCGGAAACTTCACCGAAACCAACTCTTACGCCATCTTTTTCAGCCCAGGCTTTCATGGTAACCGTGTCATTATCATTAATGAATTTTCTTTCTTCACCATTGCTTAAAGTTAATGGATTTTGCCCTCTCCAGGTTAATTCCAGCATAGAACCGAAAGATTTTGGATCGCTTCCAGAGATTGTTCCGCTTGCATACATGTCGCCCACTTCTAAGTTGCAACCGTTTACGGTGTGATGCGCCAGTTGCTGCGTCATGTTCCAATACATGAATTTATAATTGCTTTCCGAAATTAAATTATCTTCACCATTCTCGGGTGTAAGATAAACTTCCAGATTAATATCGTAATTTTTGTCACCTTCAAATTTCAAATAATCTAAAACTTCAGGTTCCTGAATTGGAGAAGCAGTTCTGAATGGCTCCAGCGCTTCAAGAGTCACGACCCACGGAGAAACAGACGATCCGAAATTTTTAGCCAAAAATGGTCCCAGCGGAACATATTCCCAAGACTGAATGTCCCGCGCAGACCAGTCATTGAAAACAACCATTCCAAAAATAGCATCTTCCGCATCTTTAGTGGAAATACTTTCGCCCATTTCCGTATTTTTATTGATAATGAAAGCCATTTCCAGCTCAAAATCCAATTGCTGACAAGGTCCGAAAAAAGGTTTATCCGCATCCGCAGGTTTCATCTGACCTTTCGGACGGTTGATCTCTGTCCCGGAAACCACAATAGATGAAGCTCTGCCATGGTAACCCACCGGAAGATGTTTCCAATTGGGAAGCAATGCATTGGCAGGATCTCTGAACATTTTACCTACATTGGTTGCATGTTCTATGCTGCTGTAAAAGTCGGTATAGTTCGGAACATGCACAGGCATCATCATTTTAACCTCATCCAGATTATAAAAAGCCTCTTCTATGGTTTTTTCATCTTTCGACAAAATAGAACCTTCGTTTAATAATTCCTGGATTTTGAGTCGAACCGCATTGGTAACCGGTTTTCCCAATTCAATAAACTCATTTAAAGTATACGCTTCAAAGACATTATCATCAAGACCTTCTATTTCTTCAAAATAGCCTAAATCGTACAATGTCGCAAGATCAATAACCTGATCCCCGATTCTTGTGCAGCATGCAATGAATTCTTTATTGAAAACCGCCACGCCAAATGGGATATTGTGTATGGAAAAATCTGACTCTGATGAATATTCTACAAATGATTTCATAATTTTAAATTTTAAGATCAAAACCTGATCTGTTTTTGTTTATTTTTTTGAATAAGCTTTTTCATCAATCCATCTTTCACGGGAATTGATGTCTATAAGATAAAGTATTTCTTTTTGTTTGGTAAGAAGTAAGGTTTTGGTAACCGGAATAGGAATTTTCTTGCCCTCCAGCTTGTCTGCACGCAGCGAAACGATATTCTTCTTTCTTAAAATATCCCCGCTGAAAACATTGGAGCTGGTTTCGCCGGTAGATTTGTCATCAAACATTTCTACATATGTTGCATCTTTGCCTTTAATAACGATAAAATTTCTTTCCGTATGATCCGTAAAGTCTTTTATCAGGACAAATTTTCTGTTGTCAACACTGAGGTTTTCAAGATTTTGATTAATTCCTCTTTTTTCCTCAAGCAGGGTAAGAATATCATTGATAGCACCGTAGTTTTGAGCATTAAACGCAAAACCTGTCAGCAAAAATATTCCAATAAAAATTTTTCTCATCTAAGTTGGTATTAAAAAAGTTTTGTCAAGATCTGCATCCTGACAAAACTAAATATTGTAAATAAAATTAAAGATTACCTCTTCTTTCCTGCTCTCTTTCCAAAGCTTCAAACAATGCTTTGAAATTTCCAGCTCCGAAACTTTGCGCACCATGTCTTTCAATAATTTCAAAAAACAAAGTCGGACGGTCTTCTACCGGCTTTGTGAAAATCTGAAGCAGGTAGCCTTCTTCATCATGATCAATTAAGATACCAAGTTCCTGTAATTTTTTTAAATCTTCATCAATATGTCCTACCCTTTCCGGAACCATTTCATAATAAGCTTCCGGTGGCGCAGAAAGAAACTCCACTCCTCTTTTCTTTAATTCTGTAACCGTATGAATGATATCTTTGGTTGCTACCGCAATATGCTGTACTCCTTCTCCTTCATAGAAATCAAGATATTCTTCTACCTGAGATTTCTTTTTACCTTCCGCAGGTTCATTAATAGGAAATTTTGCATACCCGTTACCGTTTGACATTACTTTAGACATCAATGCAGAATATTCCGTATTAATCTGTTTATCGTCAAAAGAAAGAATGTTTACAAATCCCATAACTTTTTCGTACCATTCTACCGTAGGAATCATTCTGTCCCAACCTACATTTCCTACACAGTGATCTACATAAAGCAAACCTGCATCCTCTGGCTGATAATCACTTTCCCATTTCTCATATCCCGGCATGAAGGCTCCGTTGTAATTTTTTCTTTCCACAAACATGTGTACTGTCTCACCGTAAGTATAAATTCCGGACATCCTTACTTCACCATGCTCATCAGTTAATGTAACTGGTTCCAAATAGGGCTTTCCACCTCTTTTGGTAGTCTCTTCAAATGCAGAATAAGCGTCATCTACCCATAGTGCCAAAATCTTCACCCCGTCACCATGCTTTTTTACATGCTCGCAGATAGGAGAATCAGATTTTAGTCCTGTTGTAAGGATCAGTCTGATCTTGCCCTGCTGAAGAACATAAGAGGCGCGGTCCCTAACTCCTGTTTCCGGACCTGCATATGCAAGAGACTGAAATCCGAAAGCTGTTTTGTAAAAATGCGCAGCCTGTTTTGCATTTCCAACGTAAAATTCAATATAATCGGTACCGTTGATTGGCAAAAAATTTTCTGCCTGAGCAATTTTCTCGGCAAATGTGAGTGTTGACATATTTTCTATTTTTTACTTTTATTTTGTCTGCAAATTACAAAATTCTGAGAAATAATAAATAATTGACAGCCAGCCAAAGAAATATTATTAAATCAACAACAAAACAAAGAGTTCATTTAAGTAAATTTAAGTTTATATCGATTATAATAAAAAAATATACATTTGTAATGGAAGACAGATGTTGAAGAGAAACTATTTCGATTTGAAAAAGCCGTAAAAAATTACGGCTTTTATTTTTTATTATTCAACCTTCCGGCATCAGGGTTGTAATTATCCCAAATTTTCCATTCATCGTTAATTTTACGAATAAAATAAATCTGAGTATTCAGTTGATTGACAAAATGTTCTTCGCCTGAACCTGTCCTGAAAAGCAAATTCCAGAATTCCTGAGCTTCCAGTATTTTTTTATCCGGCTCATCGGTAAGAATATTGATATCAAAAACTTCATAATTCGAACGGTTATTCTTGGTCACCAATTCAAATTCTCTTTCACAGAGTTCCCTGCTGAAATTGGATGCTCTTTCTAAGAATGGAGAATTCTCAAATACAAGATCCTTGAACAGATCAAGCTTCAGAACAGGAAAATTTTTGTAGAGCTCAAACACCGAAGAGCAATATTGATATACAATATCTTTAGTAAAATTGTTTTTATGATGAGTTTCTGATACCTTTACTGATTCACGATAATGCTGAATGTAGGCATTAAGATTTTTAAAGCCCAAAAATATACAAATCTTATCCAGAGTTTTTAAAAACCGAAGATCATTATGTGTTTTTTCGTCGTATTCATTTTCAAAAAATCTTTGCAATGTAACATGAGAAATTGTATTTCCCAACTCGAACTTTTTTTGATCTCTCAATTCTTCGGAAGCCGCCAATTCATCTTTAATAATTTCGGATAAGATTACAAAATGGCTTCTTTTCCATCCTGAATTATTTCCCAAAACTGAATTAGATACCTTAGAATGTTTAAGAATATCTTCCTTTATGGAATTATATATTGTTTTCAATTATGTTTTTTTAAAAATTGCTATTAGCAAAAATATTGCCATTAATCATATTTATACCACAATATACTAAATATATCTAACTAAAATGATTTTTTTATAAATTTTCATGAATTAAATCTTTCATAAGCTGCTCTTTCTAGCATTTCTCTGTCATCTGGGTGCGCTATACTGATCAGTTCCTGCGCTCTCTGACGAAGATTTTTTCCATATAAATAAGCTGTACCATATTCCGTAACAACATAATGGATGTGACCACGGGTGGTGACTACTCCTGCCCCCGGTTTAAGGTAGGGAACAATTCTGGAAACCCCTTTCTTAGTTCTTGATGTAATTGCAATAATCGGTTTACCATCCTCACTCAAAGCGGCACCTCTCATAAAATCCATCTGACCACCAATTCCGCTATACTGCATTGTCCCGATAGAATCTGCGCATACCTGCCCTGTAAGATCTATTTCTATAGCAGAATTGATGGCAACCATTTTTTTATTTCTCATAATATTGATCGGGAAATTAACCGTACTTACATCATCAAACGAAAAAACAGTATTGTCATCTACATAATCATATAATTTTCTTGTTCCAAAACAGAAACTTGTTATTGTTTTATTGTCATTATAGCCTTTATATTTATTATTGATAACATCATTCTGAATTAAATCTATTACACCATCACTCAGCATTTCCGTATGAACTCCCAGATCTTTATGATTTCCGAGGCATTTCAACACAGCATCCGGAATGGTCCCGATACCCATCTGTAAAGTTGATCTGTCTTCTATGAGTTCAGCCACATTTTTACCGACAAGCATTTCTTCGTCCCCCACTTTTGCCCCATAATCTACTGTAGGAAGTTCTTCTTCATGCCATACCAGCTTATGAATTCTGCTGATGTGGATCATTCCGTCACCATGCGTTCTGGGCATAAGAGGATTTACAACCGCTACAATTATTTTCGCGGTGTCTACTGCTGCCCTTGCTACATCTACAGAAGTTCCGAGGGTACAAAAACCATGTTTATCGGGCGGGGAAACTGTCACTAAAGCAACATCCAGCGGTAATATATTTTTTCTGAATAAAATCGGAATTTCACTTAAAAAAACAGGAACGAAATCTCCCCTGTCTGAATTTACAGCTTCACGTACAGGAGAAGAGACAAAAAGTGAGTTTACAAAAAACTTACCTTTGTACTGAGGTTTTGCAATTTCTACATTTCCCTGCTGCGTAATGGAAACCATTTCTACATTTTCAAGACGGTGGGACTGCCGCGCCAATTCGTCAATCAAATAATTTGGTGTACAGGCACTTCCGTGAAAAAAAACACGGTTCCCGCTTTTTATTGTATAAATTGCTTCTTCTGCACTGATATAATTATACATATTTATTAATTTTGATGATTTCTCAGATTTAAAGATACTTCATATTATTTGTAAAAAAGGTCTGCTTTACCAAGATTTTTATCATAAATGGTGAAAAACAAAAAACCAGATGCAGCACATCTGGTTTATAAGATTAAGTTTATTTGATCAATTAAGCTTTGCCGTGAGCTTTTTATATTGCTTTTCAGCATTTTTCCCTTCATATAGAATTCCGTAAATGGTATCTATGATGGGAAGCTTTAAGCGTTTTTCTTTTGCCGTTTTGTAGATAGAATCTGCTGCGTAATATCCTTCTGCAACCATGTTCATAGACTGTATTGCTGATTTTACAGTATATCCTTTACCGATGAGGTTCCCGAGATTCCTATTTCTCGAAAATAATGAATACGCCGTTACAAGTAAATCACCGAGATAGGCACTTTCATTCACATCTCTTGGAGCTTCATAAATTGCTTCCAGAAAAATCTCCATTTCGCGGATGGCATTAGAAACAAATACTGCCGTAAAATTATCTCCATATCCCAAACCACTGGCAATACCTGCACCAATTGCAAAAATATTTTTAAGAATTGCACTGTATTCATTCCCTAAAATATCTTTACTGGAGTGAACTTTAATAAAATCTGAATTGAAAATATCCACCAGTTTCTGAGACACTTCATCTTCTACTGTCGCCAAAGTAAGATAAGAAAGTCTTTCCATCGCAACTTCTTCTGCGTGACATGGTCCCGCAATAACTGCCTGATTCCTAAAACCTATCTGAAACTCTTCTTTAAGGTAATGTGCCACCACATCATTTACTTTCGGAATAATACCCTTAATAGCCGATACAAATATTTTATCCTTGTAATCGCATTTCATTTTATCCAGCGTATCCGACAGATAAATGGAAGGCGTCGCCAAAACTACAATATCACAGGACGACACCAACTCGTTGATGTCTGTTGTAAGCTTTAAACTTTTCAAATTAAAATTTACCGCCGTAAGATAAGTAGGATTGTGACCTCTGAGCTCTATCGCTCCTTTTACAAATTCGTTTCTCACACACCAATGAACAGTTTTACAGTTTTCGACCAGCATTTTTACAATAGCCGTTGCAAAACTTCCGCTCCCTACAACTCCAACAGCCACATCATTTTTAGATTTCTTACCTGTCGTACTGTCTGAATTATTTTTCTTTTTAGCCATAATGAAGATGTAAACTGCAAATATATTAAAACCGTAACATATAAAAACTCTATTTAACCATAGAATGAAAAAGTTTACACTTAACACAATTAAAATCATAAAATTGCGTTTATATCTATTGTTGTTCAAATTTTATTTAAGAATCATCATAAAAATATATTTTTAATTAAATTTGCCACCTTAAAACCTTTATTAAATTCTAAAAAAGAAAATGAAGAAATTTTTAAGCAGCAAAAAGAAAGTAACCTTAACTTTAGGAAGTTTGCTACTGATTGTTTTTGCACAAAGCATCTTTATTGCTAAATTATTTTCGGAAAAAGACGATAAGAATTATGAAGTGAATCTTGTAAAAATTAATACCGAAAAAGACAGTATAGATTACCTGAAAATGAAATCGGATCTTGGTCTGGTAGACAAAACAATTACTCAGCTTAATTCTTTTCTTAAAGCAAAAAATATAATAAATGAAAAACTGATGATTCTTGATCAGGACAGTATTTCAAATTCAATTTATCTGGCTAAACAAACCAACCGGTACAGCCAGTATCTGATGGATCTTCAGAAAAAGCTGATGTACGTTCCCTTGGGAATGCCAAGTGAAGGATATATTTCTTCAAACTTTGGAATCAGAAAAAATCCAATCCCTTACAAAACAGTATATGCCTCAGTAAAGTCTGAATCTGCAGCAAATCTTACCTTATCTGCTCCTAAGCCGGAAATAAAAGCTGAGCCTGTTGAAAAAACCATTGAACTGACTGACAGCTACGGAAATAAAAGAGAAGTAAAGGTAATGGTAACTCCGAAAACCAATACAACTGTCACAACAGCTCCAACTATTGCTAAAAACCCAGTACAATCTACTAATAATGCTCCCGCAGAAGCTGATCAAATGCAGTTTCATAAAGGGATGGATATTGCTTTGCCATCCGGCTCAGATGTAAAAGCAACCGCAGCAGGAACAGTCATATTTTCAGGGCAGAAAAGCGGATATGGAAACTGTGTGATTATTTCTCACGGTAACGGTTTAGCAACTCTTTACGGACACCTTTCGCAGCTTGTGGCTAAAACCAATGACAAAGTAAAAGTGGGACAGGTTATTGCAAAATCGGGTAATTCGGGACGTTCTACGGGACCTCACTTACATTATGAAGTTCATAAAAATAATACTCCTGTGAATCCCAAATTATTTATGAATATGTAACAAGTACAAAGTAAGAGTATAACTTATAAACGTCGAAACCTTGGTTTCGACGTTTTTTTATCAGATCAATTTATCTTAAACCATTTTAATAGGCAGCTGTAAAACGTTCACGAATATGATTGTTCTGCTCCAGCTCATCTACCAAGACCACTGCTACATCTTCTACAGAAAGTACACTTCTGCCATTTTCATCAAAGACAGGATTTTCAAGCCCGGTTCGATATGTTCCGGTTCTTACGCCTGCAGTTCCCTGATGCATTTCGATTGCAGGGCTAAAAAAAGTCCAATCTAATGTCTTATTTTGCTTAATTTTATTGAGATAATCTCTTGCCGCTGTTGCACCCGGTTTAATATCTGAAGGAAAATTTTCACTATCTACCAATTGCTTCCCGTCAATATACAAGCTACCTGCTCCGCCTACTGTAATAAATCTTTTCACTCCCGACATTTCTACTGCTTTTTCTATGTTAAGTGAACCATTTAAGAAATCATCATAAAGATTAGGATTCGTCCAGCCTGCATTGAAGGCATTGATCACCGCATCATTGCCTTTCAGGCTTTCAGCGAGAGCTTCAATATTATTTACATCAACACTTTTGGCGGTCACATTTTCATTTTGATTAACCTTTGAAGTATTTCTTACAATTGCTTCTACTTTATAACCTCTGTTTTCGAGCTCTTTTACAACCTGAGCTCCTACAAAACCGGTCGCTCCTATTACTGCTACTTTTTTCATATGAATTATTATTAATTGTAATAAAATTTGTTACATTTTTGAATAAAATTTTTTATCTAAACTGCTCAGTAAAATCTTTTAAAGATTTTGTTTCTAAAAACTGAAACACCAAATGGTCTGTTTCTTTAAAAAGCTGGTCTAGTTTATCATTAATGTCTTTACCTACAGGACATTCAGGGTTAGGATTAAGGTTTTTCTTACCCAGAACTTCAGAATTTTTAACAGCCGAATAAATTTCAGAAAGATTTATTTCAGAAGCTTTTTTTGATAACTGACTTCCTCCAATTTTACCTTGACGGCTGATAATCAAACCGGCTTGTTTCAGAACGCCAATTTCTCTCCGTACCACTACGGGATTAATATTAATGCTGCCTGCGATCCAGTCAGAAGTAAGAAACTCCTGAGGAAATTTTGACAAAATCGTCATGATATGTACTGCAGTTGCAAATCTTGTATTATTCATATCTATTGATGCAAATGTAATACAATTTAAAATTGTAACAAAATAAATTACATTAAAACGAACAAAAAAAACCATCTGTTATACAAATGGTTTAATCCAATACTCAAAAATCATTTAATTTCAAGCAACTCTACAATAAAGACCAAAGTACTGTTGGGACCAATTTCTTTACTGATCTGCTGATCTCCATAAGCCAAATGAGGTGGAATGATAAGTTTCCACTTGCTTCCGACAGACATTAACTGTAATGCTTCAGTCCATCCTTTAATTACTTTATTCAAAGGAAATGAAGCAGGCGTACCTCTTTTTACCGAGCTGTCAAATACTTTTCCGGCAATAGTGGTTCCGTGATAATGACATTTAACCATAGATTTCGGTCCCGGTTTCTCACCATCTCCTTCTGTGATAATTTCGTACTGTAAACCACTTGGCAATTGTACCACCGATTCTCTTTTACCGTATTCAAGCATATATTCCTGACCATCTTTCAGGTTTTTTTCTGCCAATTCTTTTTTACGTTTAAATAACATATCTGCTACTCCCATATTTTTTTTTATTGCAAAGATATGGTTTAAGATTGGAAGCTGAACAAGAGCTGCAGTAGTAATAAAAAAGACTCTACCGAAGTAAAGTCTTAATTTATAATGAAATTAGAATATTAAAGTTTTTCAATTTTCTTGTCGGGGAATAAAACTGATGCAAGAACTGATATCACCAAAACCCCTCCAACGATTCCTAAAGAAACAGGAGACGGAATGTGAAACCAAGGAGCAATCAACATTTTAATACCGATAAAAGACAAAATCACCGCCAAGCCATAAGGCAGTTTGCTGAACATGTGAATAAAATTTGACAATAGAAAATAAAGAGATCTCAACCCTAAAATAGCAAAAATATTTGATGTATAAAGGATAAAAGGATCTTTGGAAATTGCAAAAATTGCAGGAATAGAATCTACCGCAAAAAGAACGTCCGTAAATTCAATTACTGCCACAACAACCAAAAGCGGTGTTGCCATTTTCACCCCATTCTGAACCGTGAAAAACTTGTCGCCGTCATAATTATCTGAAACCTTCCAAAATCTTTTGATCAGTCTCGCACCAGCGGTATTGCTGTAATCTTCATCTTCATCATCATCTCCACCACCCCAGGATTTTATTCCTGCATAAACCAGAAACAAGCCAAACAAAGTCATTACCACATTGATTTTCACAGGATTTCCAAAAACATTCATTTCAGGCAGATAGGTTAAGTTAATCAATCCAACGCCTGCAAAAATAAAGACCGCCCTGAAAACCAATGCTCCGATGATTCCCCAGAAAAGAACTTTGTGATGAAGATGTTTCGGAACTTTGAAAAAACCGAACACTAAGATAAATACAAAAAGGTTATCTACTGAAAGTGCTTTTTCAATCCAATAGGCAGCCTGATATTGCGTAAATTTGTCTACCGCTATCTTGTGGCTTCCGGGACCCATATCTGAATTGTAAACCCAATATACCACTCCTGAAAATACCATAGACAGCGAGATCCATACAACAGACCATATAGTCGCTTCTTTAGAAGAGACTTCATGACTTTTTTTGTTAAAAACTCCTAAATCAAGTAGCAGCATAACGATAACCGTTACGGCAAATCCCCAAACCAAACCGGGATGAAGATCTAAAATATTCTGATGATCCACTTAAAAAATTTTATGTAAAAATAATAGCCGTAAAGATACAGCTATTACAGTATTTTTTTTAAAAAAATAAATTACATATTAAATTTTCCCTGTCCTGTCTTCAATCAGTTAGTTTTAATTATTGATTTCAGCTCTTTTTCTAACATCTCAAGATCCTGATCAAGCTTTCTGCGGTTTTCATTTCCTTGTTTCTGAATAGATTTAACTTCATTAAGCGTAATGATCAGCAAAGAAGTGGTTTCTCTTAAACTTTCAGCTGAAATAATGCTTTTCTCATTAGCCTGAGCTACATTTTTAGTATTCTCACTTAAACGTTCCGCATTTTTCTTAAGTATTTTTTCAGTTGTAGAAGAAACCTTTTGCTGAATTTCAATATTTTGCTGCTGCCGGTGCATAGCAACGGCTAACGAAAGCTGATTTTTCCATACAGGCAATGTAGTATTAAGTATAGTCTGTGCTTTCTCAGCAATTGAAATATTGTTATTTTGAACTAATCGTATTTGAGGCAGTGATTGCAACAAAATAAAACGCACAACCTTTAGATCCGCAAGTCTTCTGTCTAATCTTAAAATAAAATCTCTTTTATCAGCTATCTGATAATCAGCATAATTTTGCAAATTCATTTCCATTTCAGAAAGCTCATCATTTGCTTTTCGTATTCTTATATAACCTGCAATAATAAGGTCTTCAATAGCTTTAATTGAATTTATATTACTGTCAAAAATATTTTGCAAAACAGCATTATCTTTAGTAGAAATAATAATTCCAGCATTTACTTTCTGGGAGATCCGTTCAATATTATTGGTTATTTTATCGTATTTTGCAAAAACATTATCAATCTCAGTGAAAATTTTACTCATAAATGGCAGTCTACCTAGAAAGCTTTTAATTTTATTGCCCTGCAATTCATCAATATCAATATAGTTTAACTCTATCAGAAGATTATTGATCAACTCACCAACTTCTCCAGAGTTTGATTTACGCACATTTGTTAAAAAACTATCGCTTTGATTTGCCAGTGTTTTCTGAAGTTCAGATCCATAATTTACTACAGAAGAAGCGCTTTTTTCATCAATGGAATCTGCTAATTTTCCATATTTTTCCAGATCTTCGTCTGTCAAATGGTTCAGATCTACGTTTCCTTCTTTATCAACTACAAGCATTTGATAATTATCCGTTTCTTTATTGCTGTTATGTAATATATTGTTAAATTGTTTTTCTTCGTTTTCCATAATTTATATTTTGAGAGTAGCACCAGTGACCACACAATACAAGCAGTAAGTTACACAAATTTTCAATTATATAAAACAAAAAACTTTTAATAATAGGATTTTATCACACATGTTGTATACAAATTGAAATGGCTTAAAAAAATTAATATAAATTTAAAAATAATATCGTTTGAATAAAAATATCATAAATTAAATTTATATCTAAACATCAAATTAAAGAGAACTTCAATTAAAGAATAACCATACTTGTGGCAAAAAAAATATTAATAAATCATCATCCTTATAAATTTATTGATAAAATAAACAAATCCTAATATAACATCAATCAAAATAACTAATAAAAATAATATAAAAATAACAATACACCATTCAAAAAAAAGAATAAATAAATATGACATAAAATAAGTTAATTATTGTTGCATATTTAATAAAACAGAAAAATAGTTTGTAACTCCTGTTTTTTTTTATAAATTTGACACAAGTAATACCTAATAACCTTGGAACAAGTAAAGTTTTAAGTTTAAAAAACTGAACACAGTCTTCATTATGATGAGTTGTTTAATTGAACAAATTAACTCACAAAATTTAGATTATATTTAATTGTCAGGGGAATTGCAGTATACTGCATATGGTGTATTATTTTGAAACCACACCGATCACAGAACACAAATTGCTGAAAATCAAAATTTTACAGTTGAATGCAAATTTAATATTGTAAAGTAATGATACAGCTTTAATAAATTATCTTTAATAACATTAAAGATAATTCACTTTTCCCTATTATAAGCTTTTACAATCACTTCTTTACTTATTAAATACGATTAATTTAAAAATAATTAGTTTTTAATAAAAATGTTATATAAAAATATTCACATAGGGAAATACATCAAAGAAATGGTAGTAAATAAAGAAATTTCTTTGGAACGAATCTGCAATTTTTTGGGAAAAGATGAAGATTTTGTAGAAAAAGTATATGAAAGTCCATCAGTAGATACCGATATTCTTTTGAGATGGAGCAAACTTCTTGAGTTTGACTTTTTCAGATTGTATACCTCACACCTTATTCTTTATGCTCCTCCATCTGCTCCCAACAAGAAAACGGATAAAAAAAACGACAACACTCCCAGATTCAGAAAAAATATTTACACGCAGGAGATCAAAGATTTTATTCTGGGAAGAATAGAATCCGGCGAAATGACTCAGGCAGAAGTTATCAAAGAATATTCTATTCCGAAAAGCACACTGCACCGCTGGATTCTGAAAAAAAGTTAACACCAACAATCAAATTATAGTATTCTTATGAGACCGAACTACAACAAGATCTATCAGGATCTTTTGAAAATGCAGTATCCTGAAAAACTGGAATGCCCGAAAGTAAGAGAACAGCTTACAAAACTTGATTCCACCGAAGAAATTTTGAAGCTGAATGAGAAGCTTTTCAAACCCACAAAAGAAACAGCAAAAACCAATCAACAGCTTAAAACGTACGATAAAAAGACAATGCTGAAGCTATTAAGTTACCAGAAAAAACATGATTTATCTACCAGTTTCATGTCCAGAAAATACAAAATAAGCCGGACAACTTTTTCCAAATGGAAAAAAATCCTTGAAGAAGAATTGTCTGCAACTTCAAAAAAATAGAAAAAAATACTACGCTATCTGCGTAGTATTTTTTTTGCTAATCTTTCTTTAAGACATCTTTTATCCCCTCCAGACCTTCACTGAACTGAGCTAACAATGATACAATCTGCGTCATTCGATCATTTTCTCCCAGACCTTTTATCATTTTATTCTTAACAAAAGTCTTTTTGATTTCTTCCCACCGCAGTTTTTCATCTTCGGAAATTAAATTCATCAGTTCTTTTAATTTCAGCATGTTTGCTTCGGCTCCAGTGGTTAACGTCTGAGATTCGTTCTGGTAGTGATTCAAAACCATCTGGGTAACTTCTTCATCTTTCAGAATAGGCTGTATTTGGGAAATCAGCTTATTCATATTTCGATAAGAGCCCTGAAGTTTAAAAGCAGGTTCATTTCTGTATTCATCAGACATTGCTGCGGAAGCGATGTATTGTTTGTTTACTTTTAAGACAGTGTTTCTCACTTTCAACGTATTTTCAAGCACTTTTCTGAAATCTGAAATCTCATTTGAACTGAAATTTCCCGCCAAATCTACATTTTCCGAATTAGACTGAATGCTTTCATATAAATTATACAGATTTTCCATTCCAGGCTGAGTCAGGCGGGTAAGATATTCGTTTGACATCAAAGCATTTTCGATTAAACTTAAATCGAATAAATCTGTTTTACTGCCGGAAATTTCTCCCAAATTGTATGTATCAGAACGGTTTGCCAACATGTCCGGAATTCTGAATTTTTCGCCGCTTTCCGTGTAAGGATTTCCCGCCATGACAAGACAAAACCTTTTTGACCGTAAATCGTAGGTTTTGCTTTCTCCGTTATAGATTCCTTCAATTTTTCTTTGTCCGTCTGCCAAAGAAATGAATTTCTGCAAAAATTCAGGATTACAATGCTGAATATCATCAAGATACAACATCACATTATCGCCCATTTCCAAAGCAAGATTTAACTTCTCGAGTTCCTGTTTTGCTCCGGCATTTTTCGCTTCATTCGGATCTGTTGAAACAATATCATGGCCAATTGACGGACCGTTAATTTTCATGAAAACCAACCCCATTCGATCTGCCATATACTCCATAAGAGTTGTTTTTCCGTAACCCGGAGGCGAAACCAAAAGCAGCATTCCCATTCGGTCGGTACGTTTATCAGTTCCCACAGTTCCCAATTGCTTGGCTAGGTTGGCTCCGATCAGAGGAAAATACACATCGTTAATCAATCTGTTTCTGACGAAGGAACTCAAAACCTGAGACCTGAAAGTATCAACCTTCAGCGCTTTCCTTTTTTCGGTGACCCATTTTGCTTTTAATTTCTGGAGCTGCTTATATTTCGGAACAATAATCTCATTAAAGTTGGATAAGCGGGAACTGAATTCATAAAAATTCAGAGTGTAATCAACATCTTTTTCCAATGATTTTAATCCTTTCAGAACCGTTTCGTATGAAATATGAAGAACATTTTTAGCGTCAAAATTCTGTGTCACAAAAAATACTGCCGTTTCTTTTTTAATATCATCTTCAAATTTTAATTCTGAATTAAATAAAAACGCATTCAAAGCACTTTCAGCTATGGAAAAACAGGCGGCAGGATATTGTTTTAAAGCATTCAGCTGGTCGATAAATTCTAAATCTTTTCCTTTTTCCTTCAGATCTTTTAAAAAAGATTCATATAACAAACCTGCTTTTTCCGAAACAAGAAATGCTGATTTATTTTCTCTTTTCAGATAAATGGCTGCATTCAGATAGTTCACCTCAGCAAAAAACTGATTACCTTGAGCAAACAATTTTATTTCATTGGATAATTCTTCATTTAAGTATTGAAAACCTCTATCTGTTGTAAATGACTTTGAAATTAAATTCGCTGCTTCAAACTGCTTTTGGTAATATTCCTTTCTTTCCTGTTTCAAAAAATACCAGAACAAATGTGCCAAAGCCCGTTCTTTCGGAGTAAACTGCATTAATCCCAGCTCATTGTACATCTGCTGGAGTTTTAAAATAATCGTCAACGCATCTTCATCGTGAATCCCTTTTACCAAACCCTCACCAAAATGTTCTGTCATAAACTCCTGAACAGCCATTCGGTTTTTCTCTTCGGTATTGATGCTTTTATTTTGCGAAAAAACATTCCAAGCTAAATATTCAAAACGTTTTACCTTCTGGTTTTCCGAAATATATTCCTGATTCCAGACTTCTTTGTAATCTGAAATCGCTTCAAAATTTAAAGGCTCATAAAATGCCGTCCCTGTCAAATGATAATAATATTGCGCATTTCTCATCACCAAAGTCAGGTCTAATTTCTGACGGTTTACCGCAAATTTATAATCGCCTAAAGCAATGACATTATCTCCGTCTGCGTAGATTTCTTTTTTATCTTTCAGTTTTCTTACTGATTCCTGCTGCGAAGTTTTCAGCAAAGTCTGAACTTCTTCCGCTTTTGCAGAATCCTCCATTTCCATGAGCTGCCGTGATATATCACGTACTTTTTCCACCATCAAATCGGTTGCAAAATAACCGTTGATTTCATTTTCAGAATCAAATGACTCTGATTTTGTCTGTACTGATTTTAAAATCCGTTGTGCAGAATCATATAAGCTTTGAGTACGCTTATTTCTGGATTCTGTTAACTGAACTCTTTTATTCTGAAAATGTCCGTAAACTTCTTCTCTTTTCTCATCAATTTTCCGGATAAACTCTTCAAAATCAACAAATTTTGTTTCCATCTCTTCCAGCTGAATCGAAAGTTTGGTAAGGTAGTCATCACATTTCTCTGGAGTTTGAGAAAGCTCTAGAAAATTAATCACCGACTGATCAAACAATGTCATTTGCGCCTGAAAATCCGCAGATAATTCTTTACCTGAAATTTCTCTTCTTCTTTTTGAAAGCTCCAGTCTTTCCTGATTCAGCCTTGCAAAAATCACTGAAATATTTTCAATAATCTGCGTAGATTGTGAGGTGTCTTCAATTTTTAAGTTGTTGACAATATCTACCAGCAATTCCAATTGAGAAGATAAACTATTAATTTCTTCTTCAATTGCTTTGGCATCAATTGCTTTCTGTAAATTGATGATATTTTCGGAAATCTGCTGCGCTCTGTTCTGATATGGCAGTAACGCATCGTCCTGGAGCAGGAAGTTTACACACGCATTGGAAAGTTCTTCCGACCTTTCAGCCAGTGATTTTTCTAAAGAATCGAGAATGGTGACATCTACATATTTTAAATCTCTTGCTCCGGTAATTTCACCACGCAGTGCTCTGATCTTAGAAAGTATATCAATATACTCGGTGAGCTGAGAATAACTTATTCTTTTGGTATCGTCTAAGATTTTCTCAGAAGCTGTTTTTATTTTCTCAACAGCTTCAGCCGTATTTTTTTTCTGCTCAACTACTTTTTCGTATTCATTGATGGCCGAATGAGCAATTTTTCTGATCTCCTTTAAAGGCTGATCTAAATTCTGAACTTCATTATCACCTAAAAAATAATAAGCATCTAAAATAGTGGTAGAAAGCTTTACAATATCATCATATAATCCGCTGTAAGAATCTTTTTTATTCAGCAAAGTAATAAGCTCCTGACTTTCTGCCATTACTCTTACGATATCTTTATTTCCGATCTTATATAGAAGTGTATCAGATTTTTCTGTATTCGGCTGCAATTCTTTTGAATACGGAGTCTGCCAGATTTGAGCTAGATGATGTTTTGTCGTTTCTACACTTTCTCTCAGATAAATTAATTTACCATCCCGCAAAATAGAATAGCCACTGCAACGGATCGGCGTTTCAATAGTCTGAGTGATGATATTGTAAGAAATCAACTGATAATTATTGGTTTTATCATCATAAAAAACATACATAAAATTCTCACCATTTGGCTCCTGAATCGTTTTCAGATAATGAAGTCTGTTGACATCCTGAGAAATAACCTTCAAACCTCCCGTCTGCAAAGCATATCCGTTAGAAAAAAGAACACCCTGATTTTCCGGCAGCAAAACCGCAGAATATTTTAAGGTATCCACTCTGGAAACCTTCTTTTCTTTATGATTGTAGATGAAATAACGTTCTGTTTCCTGATACGGTTTAATTTTAAACAAAACCAAATTGTCCAGATCGCAAAAATGGATTTCTGCATCATCAAGATTTTGATCTTTATGGGTAACTTCTTCCGAGTAAATTCCTTTTCCTGTATCCGTATTGTCTTCAATTTTTATGGTGATATCGCCATGAAGAGATTCCACAAAGACTTTATCTGCCAAAGAAACATGCGGAAATTTTCCGGTACGCTGCATATCTCTGGTTGCTTTTGTCCACACAAAACCATGTTGCGGAGGATAGGTAACTTCCGAAGCACTTCTGGAATCTACATACACCAGTTGGCTTTCTTTAATCAGCCACTTAAAAGCCTTAATATCCGACGTACTTTCGGATAACTGAAAAACCATGTACAAATAATTTTCAGTAAAATGAAAGCGCGCAAAAAAAGTGTTTCTGTAATATTTATAAAGATTTTTAAACTCTTCAATGAAAACTTCATCTTCAATTAAAGAAATATCTTTTGGTTCGAATCTTTTATTATTAATTGAATACACCGAAAAAACATCGGAAATATTGATTTCCGTCTGTAAACCTAAGTGAGCATTTGAACCGAAAACCAATGTGTTTTTTAAAGAAAAAATATCTTTTGCAATACAGTTGTGCTCCGTAGAAATTCTCTCATTGGCAATCAACGAAAAATCTACTCCTCCAAAAATTTCTTTACGGTTTTCATTGAGTTTCTGAAGCCTCTGAATGAGATCATTTTTCTGCTCGTTCAGGCGATTCTGTATGATTTCGTATGTCCCTGAATTTAATTGTTCTGACATATTTTGAGATATTAGATGTTATTCTTTGAGGTGATTTGTATTGAACACAAAGCCCGCAAAGATTTTTTTACTAACTGTTTATAAATTCGCAAAGGCGTTTGACTTCGTCGAATCCTCAATTTCATTCAGCTAAGGCTCATGTAATCCATAATTGTTAAATTTTGGCTAGAGCCGAATGAATTGACTTTTATTAAAACGGACTTCCTTCGATTCCGCTCAGGATGACGTACCCGCTGCTATTGATAATTTTTTAGAAAAGAAACTCTCAAAGTATCATTGAATAAATCATACAATGAGAGTTTCAGATATATAGTGAGTGTTTTGTATACCTTGAATACTTATCTTATTTAATCGGTTTTTGATCTACCCCTAAATGTTTTGCCATATCCAGTGCTCTGTCCAGAAGTCCTCTTTCCTGCTGATTGGCAACACCATTTAGTTTAAAAATAAGACTTGCAATGCTCATGTTTTTAATGTCTTCGGAGGAAATGTTGTATTTATCTACCATTCCCATTACCTTCCCGATGATGTTTTCTCCATCACCCAAAAGATTTTCTTTCACTAAAGTTGCATTTTCGCTGTGGCTGATAAATTTGTCCAGACCTTTACCTGCAGAAACCTGACGAACTACATTATCAAAGAATGTATTATCACCCCCTACAATATCAATTTTTGCAGATTTGAAAGCTTCTGCCAAAACTCCGGCTTGGGCTTGTGCAATATCTTTCTGAATTGAAATCTGCGCCAATTCTACTTCTTTTTCTTTCGCCAAAGTCAATCTAAACTCTTCATGATCTTTTCCTGCATCGTTCAACTTCTTCATCGCTTCCGCTTTTTCGGTAATTCCGGCTGCTTCCGCCAAAGCTTTTTCTTTAATAACTTCTGCCTGAGCAATTCCTTCTTTCTTGATGGCATCTGCTTTTTTCTCAATCACAACCGCTTCTACGATTCCCTGTCTTTCTGCAGCATCTGCTTTTGCATGTAAAACCTGAGCTTCAGATAATCCCACCGTTGCTTCTTCTTTCGCTTTTGCATCGGCAATAATCTTACGTGCTTCAGCTTCTTTTTCCGCAGCATCTCTTTTTGCCTGTGCTTCAATTACATATTTCTGAGCATCTTTTTCAGCAGCTAATTTTCTGGCTTCTGCGGCTCTTGTTTCCTCAATAAGTTTCTTCTCAGCTTCCTGAGTTGCTAAAGTAATTTCAACCTGTTTTGTACGTTCAGCGGTTTTAAAAGCTTCAAGATCTTTAATTCCCTGCTGCTCTTCTACCACGGTTTTTTCCATTGTCAGACGCTCACGGATCGCATCCTGAATATTTTTCTTTTCAAGTTCAATCGCTTTTTCCTTCTCAATTTGTGCCAAAGAAACAATTCTTTCTCTTTCGGTTGCTTCCAGCATTTTGTCTTTCTGTACTCTTTCAGTCTCTACTAAATCGGCACGTTCTTTATTTTTAGCCGCAATAACAACCTGTCTCAGCTTATTCTCTTCTGCAATCTGAAGCTTTTCTTCCGTAGCAATACGAACGGTCTCATATTTCAGTCTTTCTTCTTCATTGACTTTTAATATTTCAGCATTTTCACGAGCCTTAATATTGGCAACTTCTCTTTTTTGAGATTCTTCTTTTTCTGCCAACTGTTTTTCAAGCTCTAAAATCGCTTCACGTGCTTCAACATTCTGCTTGGTGATGGTTTTTTCTTCATCTCTGCGAACCTGATTGGCTTTGATGTTTTGCGTTGCCGTTAATTCTGTAATCTTTTTGATCCCTTCCGAATCTAAAATATTGTCTTTATCCAAGTTTTCAATCTTAGTCTGCTCAAGAAAATCAATAGCACAGTCATCCAGAACATATCCATTCAGATCGGTTCCTATAATATCAAGAATTTCCTGACGAAATTCGCTTCTCGCTTCATAAAGCTCGATAAATTCAAACTTTTTTCCTACTGTTTTTAAAGCTTCAGAAAATTTAGCTTCAAATAATTCTCTTAATGTATTAATATCTGAAGCTCTCTGACATCCGATAGTCTGACCAACATTTACAATATCATCAACAGACTTATTGACCCTTATAAAGAAAGCCACCTGAATATCGGCTCTCATATTATCTTTACAGATCAAACCCGCTCTTCCTTCTCTGGCAATCTCAAGTTTTTTGACCGAAATATCCATAGATTCCATTCGGTGAATGACCGGAATTACGATTCCTGCATTAAAAAATACCTTAGTTCCTCCGTAACCTGTTCTTAAAATAACAATTCCCTGAACGGTTTTTTTGTACATGGATAAAATCCAGAAAATTAATCCGATGGAAGCTATCGCAATGATAACAATTCCTGCAATTAAAGTTGTGTTCATATTTTTTTAGTTTATTATTTATTGTGTTTTTTGTAAATTTATTAAATGCAAATGCGCATTTTTTTAATATTATTAAGTTTATTTTAGGCTCAAAGATATTTACCTACATTGAATCTCAAGCTTAATCGGCAAATATATTTCAAACATTTGTGATTCCAAACAATTAAAGAATCATTTCCAGAATATAGCTGAAAATCATTATAAAAAAAGTAAGCATGACCTGTTGTTTTAAAAGCGGATTTCTGTAGCTACGTAATAAAATTTCTTCTGAGGATCTTCATCCACAATAATAACAGTGGTTCCGTGTTCTATTCTTTCACCGTCTTTACTTTTCACCATCAGTGTCATAGGATCGCTACCGATAAAAACTTCCAGTATTCCTATTTTTTCGTCATGAATGGTTGATTTCATTCTGCCCTCTCTCCCCAGAAAATCGTATGCTTTCTCGCCTTTATGATTGATTTCCCTGAAAAAAGGATTCAACGGTTTCAGAATAATTTTTGTTACCAAAATACTGATCAAGAAAGCAGGAATCATCATCAAAACAGCCATCCAAAGATTTGGTGAAATAAAAACCTCTATATAAAAAGAAGTCAGCCATGTGAAAAAAAGCGAAATCGTCAAAAAATAAGTTACCGGAACAATATCAAGATTCAGAAATTTTAAAAACTGAATCCAAGCAGAAGGATCTTCAGGAACATGCACATTTCCATCCGGAGTTTCAGCATCAAAATCAGCATCAATATCGACATCAATATCTAAACCTGTAATGATGGTAAAAACCCAGTAGATAACTGCCAAAATAAGCAGCATACTCAAAACAGTGTTTACCGGAGTAAAAGCAATATGTAAAAATTCCTGAAAGGTCATATCTTAGCCTTTTTTAAGTGTATTTTTTAATTTCTGCAGAGCATTCTCCGCTTCTCCATCGGTATTTCTCAACACATCATCAATCTCCTCATCTACCGTCTTTCCGGTTTTCGCCAGTTCAGAATATGCTTCTGCCACTGCTTCCTGCTGAACCACCCGTTGTTTTAGTTTTTCTAACATTGAAACCGCACTGCTGCTGTCGATCTGGGTCATTTTTCGATTGATATCTCTAGTTGCTTCGCTCACCTGAACTCTCGCTTCCAAGGTGCGGAGTTCGTTTTCCCATTTGGAAATATTAGATTTAAGCTGATTAATATTGGTCTGCATTTTTTCACATTCCTGCTGCAGCTTTTCGGTTTCAGTTTTTAAAACTTCTGCCTTTTTCTGTGCTTCATTTTGCTTCTTCAAAGCCTCTTTTGCAAGACGATCACCTTCCGAAACTTCAATTTCACCTTTTTCAGATTTCCGAACCAGCAAAACTGCTTTTGCGTAATAATCTCCGGCAGAATGCTCTTCTGCTTGTGCTTCATTTTTTTTACGGATTGAAAGCGCCTTCAGCTGAGCCAAAGCTTCAAGATTTTCTGAAAGTTGGTCTTTCATATCAGCAATTCCAGCTTCTGTAAGCTTTATAGGATCTTCAAAATTTTCCAATGCCGAACTGACCTCAGCTTTTCCAATTGCATATAATCTTTTAAAAATATTCATAATTTAATTTTTTTTATTTACTCATTTTTATCATTTCGCTATTGAACTCACCAACTAAAATCCCTAAAGAATTTATTGAAGCCATTACTTCATTTTGCGCCATGTTATCCGTAGGCAACGTATCGCGGAAAATCACTTTTCTTCCGGAATGATCCAGAACAAATGCCCCGTGTACAATATCCCGGTTTTTTTGAAGCAAGGTACGGTACATTGTTTCTGTAGGATTTTTAATTTCAAAAAGAAACTGCTCCATAATCAGTATTGAATCCGAGACAATCAGAATCATATTCTTGATGCCATTAGATTCCTTCTCAATAATCAGTACCTTCTGATTTTCATCCTCGAAACTTATGTTAAATTCATAATCTAACAACCATTCTTTAACCTTATTAAATATTTTATTCTTTTCGCTCATATTCCATGCGTTTTAGCTTTTAGATAAGCAAAAGTAATAAAATTTTTACAATTTGCAAATATTTTTAGCAAAATTTTCCGTTAATAAACTTATATTTGCAAAAAAGATTAGACTTATGAGTTTTTTTGGAACCAATATTAAGAAGATCAGACAAGTAAAAGGATTGAGCCAAAAGGCTTTTGCAGACCTATTTGAGCTAAACCGCGGCGTAATAAGTGCTTACGAAGAAGGGAGGGCAGAGCCAAAAATCGACACTCTTCTAAAAGTTGCCCATTATTTTAATCTTGACATCAATGATTTCCTTACAAAACCATTACAGGTAAACAATCTTGTAAGCGGCTCTGTTATTGATACGCTTATGTTTTCGCCTCTAGAAGAATTTGGCAAGTTAAACAATATTGCTAAAAATTTAGCAGAAAATTCAGAGCAAATGAATGTTTTGCAAAAAATATTAGCAAAAGTTGATGTCATATTTGAGTTTAAAGAGAGAAAACAACTTTTCTCCAATTACAATATCGGAGATTTTCTCTTCCTTGTTAAAGCAGATTTACAATCCGAAAAGTCCGAAACACTTATTATACTGCAAGATGGCAATGTTCAGTATCTTTCCGAAACTCCTGAAGACAAATGGCAGAAAACCGAAGTCTATAAAGTCGCAGGCTATCTATCTTTTGAACCAAAAAATATCCTTGCTGATATTCTGAGCAGGATTGAGGTTTTGGAAAAAATTATGAAAAATTAATCTGAAAATAATTTCATTTTTAAATCTAAATTAAATGATCTTGTCTAAAACGAATATCAGGCAAATAATTATCAGGCTTCGTGTTTAGTCTTATGATAAGTGAAATGATTGATCAGTATTCTGATTTCATTAAATTCAAAATCTTTGGGCAGAGCATTTTTCCATTCATTGAGACTTTCAAAGGAATTTTGAGAAAATTCTTTTTCGAAAACTTTAATTTTGTCTGAAGTGATGATTCTGGAAATATCCAACAAGCCCTGTTCTGCGAATTTAGCCAGATGACCCAGAACCGTCTCTTTTACCAAACCTCTTTCTAAGGCAATTTCAGAAACCGTTTTTCCTTCTTCAAATAATTGAAAAGTAAGAACCTGAGAAGGAACTTTAGCTATTTTCATGCTTACTTCTTTATTATTCTTCTCTTCAAGAAGTTTTATATCCAAAAGATAGCTCTCTTTTAATCCATTCAGATAATCTTCAATATCTTCAAGCCAGCTTCTGATTTCTTCATTGTATTGTTTAAGTCCTTTTACGCCTTTAATTTCAGCATAAAAATCCTTCAGCGGACTGAAAATCTTATTATTGATTTCACTAAAAAAGAAATTAACCGCACCTTTCGCTTTATTTTCAATTTCGGACCACTCTTCTTTTTCCTGAATAAACAGGCTGATTTTCTGAAAAATAATTCGTTCCAGTTTTTCAAAAATTTTGCTGAGATTCTGAGTTTCATGCTTAAGCTGCAGGTAAAGCTGATTGGCTTTTACCCGATCAATACTTTTATTTACCAAAGACAGATTGTTCCACTGCTCCACTTCTTTCATCAACCACTGACAATCCAATGTCCGAAGAAGTTTTCTGATGGCATAATCGTATTTTTCCTGATTCAGTATTGTTTCTACATGATCATTGGCATGGGTATCACCCTGAAATTTTAAAATTCTGCTATCTTTAAAAATAACTTCAGGAGTAATTTTTGATTTTAAAACAATCCCTTCCAGAGTTCTGCAGCGCGACAAAGCAACATACACCTGTCCTGCCGTAAAACTTTTTCCGGCATCTATAATAACTTTATCAAAGGTAAGTCCCTGGCTTTTATGAATCGTAACTGCCCAAGCCAATTTTATGGGAAACTGCTCAAAACTACCCAAAACTTCTTCTCTGATCATTTTATCAGAATCAAGAGAGTATTTTTTCTGTTCCCAGACTTCCCGCTTTACGGTAATTTCTCTTTCGCTGCCTTCCAGAATAACTTTTATTTCGTTTTCTTCCAAAGCAGAAATTTCACCCAGCTTACCGTTGTAGTATTTTTTATCGCCTGAAATATCATTGCGGATAAACATAATCTGAGCTCCGACTTTCAGCTCAAGAAACTGATCATTGGGAAACTGATTTTCTTTAAACTCACCAAAAAGCTTTGCTTCATAAATTCCCGGTGTGAGATTGATCTCTTTCAGTTTTTCCTGATTGATATCATCTGCCATTTTATTGTGAGAACAAAGGTAAACATAAGGTTCATCACCCGCTTCAAAGTCCGGATTGTATCTTTTATTTAATTCATCAAAATCAATATTGGCAACATCACCATCTCTAATTGCATTTAAAATTTCAAGAAAATGCTCATCAGTCTGCCGATACACCTTCGTCAGCTCAATCGTAAGCAGAGGAATTTCTTTAATGGCAACACTATCAAAGAAAAAAGGAGAATTGTAATACATTTTAAGCACATGCTCATCTCTCACAACAGGCGGAAGCTGGTATAAATCTCCAATGAACAACATCTGAACCCCACCAAACCGATGACTGTTTCTGCGGATAAATCTTAGAGAAAAATCCATCATATCCAAAACATCTGCCCGAAGCATAGAAACCTCGTCAATAATAATCACTTCAACTTCCCGCAAAAGCTTGAGCTTATCCTTACGATACTTAAAATGCTGCTGAAGATCAACAATATTATTGGCTATATTACTGTCTATACGGTCTGTAGTGGGTAAAAAAGTACGCAACGGAAGACCAAACATCGAATGAATGGTTACGCCGCCCGCATTGATGGCAGCAATTCCGGTAGGAGCTACCACAATGTGCTTTTTTTTTGTTTTTTTTACAAACTCATTAAGAAATGTGGTTTTACCAGTTCCTGCTTTTCCGGTAAGAAAAACGCTTCTGCTGGTAAATTCTATTAATTCAAAAAAATGATTGTTCATCATCAGCAAAATTACGAAAAAGAGTTTAGGGAATAAATTTTGATTAAATTAAAAAATAATAATGAAATTTGCATGGTACTAAATCAGCATCAATACTGACATTATTAACAAATTGATAAATAACTGCATTATGAAAAATTTCTTCAGCATTTTTTTAACTGTTCTGCTCTTCGTAACAATAGCAAACTCCTGCAAGTCAGCAAATACACAGGACGATTCCACGCTTCCAAAAGACATCTCCGAAAGACCTGCCGATGAAAACAGTGAGAAGTATGATCAAGCCTTATTGGATGAAATGCGAACAGAAATAGAATCAGCAATCGCTAAAGAAAAATGCAGCAAATCTTCAGAATGGACTTTTGCTCCAATGGGATCAAAAGCCTGTGGAGGTCCCGTACGCTACATTGCCTATCCTAAAAAAATGGAAGAAGCTATAGCCCCAAAAATCAGTGATTACACGCAAAAAATGTCTGACTTTAACAAGAAATACAATATCGTTTCCGATTGTATGTTGGCAGCGGAGCCGAGTGGAGTACGATGTGAAAACGGCAATGCAGTATTTATTTATTAAGCTTAAAAAAGCTCTGGAAAATCAGAGCTTTTCTTTAAATAGATTTTTCTTCATACCATGAAGAATATTTTACATAATTATCTGCAATTCTGTTAACTTCACCTTCGAGTAGAGCGGCAGAAATATCTTTAATTTTTTTTGCCGGAACTCCGCCCCAGACCTCACCTGATTTAATGTGCGTTCCCTGAGTTACCACAGAACCGGCTCCTACGATAGAGTTTTCTTCCACAAGACAATTATCCATGACGATAGAACCCATCCCAATCAGAACATTATCTTTGATGGTACAGCCATGAACAATAGCATTATGACCAATCGAAACATTGTTTCCGATTTCTAAAGGATATTTTTCATACGTGCAATGGAGCATTGCATTATCCTGTACATTCACTTTACTTCCCATTTTTATATAATGTACATCACCTCTTATGACCGCATTATACCATATACTGCAGTTCTCTCCCATGGTAACATCACCGATTACAGTTGCTGTTTCTGCTAAAAAAGTATTCTCGCCAATCTGTGGTGTTTTTCCTAAAAGTTCTTTTATTAAAGCCATATTTATTTTTTAATATTAAGCTCTTTGAGCGGAATCCAATAATAGTTTTCTTTAAATGTTTGAAATTCAGATTGATTTGTTCTTAAGCGATAAAATTCTTTTTTATTTAAAATCAATCCATCAAAATATCGTTTAGCAATATAATACTCAGGAGGATGCTTTCCTGAAATAGAAGAAGCATTAACATCTCCACCAGAAACATATGAATATCCAAAAGTAATTCCTCCAATTCCTCTTATATTTAATTCTTCAATAATATCATTTTCAATTAAATAATCTCCTGCTTCTAATTCAAATAATGCGGTTTTGAAATTTATATTTAAATTCAATAATTGTTTATATAAGAAATCTCTAATCTCATAAAAATAAGGTCGTTTAAATAAAACGTCTCTTTCATTAAAAGTATCTGTACTTAAACCGTAAGGAAGTAATTGAAGAACAACATTGTTCGAATATTCTACTTTATGAACCTCGGTAGTCATTCTAACTTCAGTACCATTACTCAACTTTAATATTTGCGAAAATGTCTTTTTACAATCATTTAATAATTTTTCATTTTCAAAAACAATTCCTAATGAATAATACCATCCCATAATTTTAAAATGATGTTAATAGCAAAAATCTAACTTCTTCAACCTGACTTCTAACTTCTAATCCGTATTTTTGTATTCTCAAATTTAACGAAAAAAATGCGTACAATCCTTATAGAACCAACAGAAAACCCAAAAGTGATGAAATTTGTAGCCGACTACAACTTGATTCCCGGATCATTGGAGTTGGACAGAGATTCAGATATATCCGAAATTCCTATTGCACAGGAACTTTTCAACTATCCTTTTGTAGAAAGAATCTTCATTACTGCTAATTTCGTAGCTGTTGCAAAACAGGATACCGTGGAATGGGAACATGTAGTAGAAAGTCTTAAAAATGTCATTGAAGATGAGCTATTGGCAAACCCAAGAATTTATCTGCAGAAGAAAAAAGAAATGTATCAGATTTATGCTGAAATGACCCCAAATCCGAATGTAATGAAGTTCGTATCAAACAAACTTCTTCTGGACGGATTTGTTGAGGTAAAATCCCGAGACGAAGCTAATGGAGTTCCTTTGGCTCAGGCTATTTTTAAGGAATTTGATTTTGCAAATGAAGTTTTCATTTCAGATAATTTTGTTGCGGTTACCAAAAACAACAGTGTAGAATGGCATCAGGTGATGGTTACCGTTCGTGCGCTTATCGCCGATTACCTACAGAATGGAGGAGAAATTTCAAATATTGAAGCTCAAAAACATGAAAATCCTGTTGAAAAGATCATCAACAGAGATTATACGGATGATGAGCAAAAAATTTCAGACATTCTAAATGAATATGTAGCTCCGGCTGTAGAGAATGACGGCGGAAAAATCTCCTTAATGGAATATGACGAAAGCACCAAAACTGCTAAAATGCTTTTACAGGGTGCTTGCTCTGGCTGCCCGAGCTCAACGGCAACATTAAAAGGCGGAATTGAAAACATTTTAAAGCAATTCGTTCCGGATCTTGTTGAAAAAGTAGAAGCTGTAAACGGATAAAATTAAGTTAGAAGTTAGAAGTTAGAAGTTAGAAGTTAGAAGTTAGAAGTTAGAAGTTAGAAGCAAAATTACTTTTTTACTTTTTACTTTTTTACTTCTTACTTTTTACTTTTTACTTTTTACTTCTTACTTTTACTCATTAAATACCACTCATTACTCATACATTATATGAAAGGAATATTATTAGTTAATCTCGGCTCACCAAGATCTACCGCTGTTCCAGATGTGAAAGAATATCTGGATGAGTTTTTAATGGATGAAAAAGTGATTGATTACCGCTGGTTTTTCCGTACTTTACTTGTTCGTGGGATTATTCTCAATACAAGACCCGCAAAATCTGCCGAAGCATATAAAACAGTCTGGACAGAACAAGGTTCTCCTCTCATTGTAATTACAGAGAAAATTCAGAAAAAACTACAGAAACTCGTTGATGTTCCTGTAGAGATCGGAATGCGCTATGCACAGCCGAGCATTGAAACAGGAATTCAAAAACTCATAGATCGCGGCGTTACTGAAATTGTTCTTTTTCCACTGTATCCTCAGTATGCAATGAGTACCACAGAAACAGTAATTGAAAAAGCTGAGGAAGTAAGAAAGGCAAAATTTCCGAATATAAAAATCAATTACATTCAGCCGTTCTATAATAGAGAAATTTACATTGATTGTTTAGCTGAAAGTATTAAGGAAAAACTACCCGAGAACTTTGATGCACTGCAGTTTTCTTATCACGGAGTTCCTGAAAGACACATCTATAAAACAGATCCTACCAAAACATGCAATCTTAACGACTGCTGCTCAAGAGAGAGCAATCCGAGTCATCAGTTTTGTTATCGGCATCAGTGCTATAAAACAACCAACCTTGTGATAGAAAAACTGAATCTTCCAAAAGAAAAAACTATTGTCTCTTTTCAGTCGAGATTAGGAAAAGACAAATGGATTGAGCCTTATACCGATGAAACTTTTGAAACCATTCCTAAAAAAGGAATAAAAAATCTGGCAGTGGTTTGTCCGGCTTTTGTATCTGATTGTCTTGAAACTTTAGAAGAAATCTCTGTAGAAGGAAAAGAACAGTTTACCCATGCAGGAGGAGAAAATTTTCATTATATCCCCTGTCTGAATGATGAAGACCGGTGGATTGAAGTGATAAAAACTTTATGTGAAGAAAAGCTCAACGAGTTTTATCTCGTTTAAACAAAAATTAATTACATCAAAAAAAGACACCTAGGTTTCTAAGTGTCTTTTTAATTATTTTTTATCACGAATTTTTATCTTACCGGCGTTCTGAATTCTCCGTAGCCAATTAATCCATCATAATTTCTTCCGAAAGGTCTGTAATACAGAAATGCCTGATAAAGGTTTTCGGTCTGCCAGAAATTACCGTTGATTTCACCAAAATTCAGACTTCCATTAGCTTCTTTGGTTGCCAGAATATAATTATAAAACCCTTGTTTCAGATAAATTTTAGCTATATATTTTTGGGATGCCTCATCATACTGCATCTGAAATTCTTTTTTAGGTTGAAAATCATTGAATCCCCCTAAAATATACAACTCTTTATTCATCGGTTCAGAATCTAATGAAAAATGTACCCAGGAATAATCTGCTTCACGTTCGGCATTTCTTTCCAATCCAAGATCATTTCTGCGGTAATACCATGCTCCGTTTACATCAGGCTGATACTGATAATTGAGCGGATATGCCCACACCGGATGTAGATAGGTTTGATTAGCACCGTCTAAAACTTCCGTGGCTCTTACCATATCTGCTGCCATTCTCATGTTTTTATTATCGAAATAATAAAATTCATTATTCCCCGGAAATATGAGATTAAGCTGCTGAAAAAGAAGTTTATTTCCCATTGTAGCACTTGGTTTCTGACCAGAAATTACCATATTAGGATTATTGTTCTGCATCAAAGTAAGTGTCATTGAATTAACATTCGACGTGAGATCTCCCGCTTTTGCTACCGCCTGTACTTCCACCCTTTGATTCAGATTAGGATTTTTTGCATCGGCAAAACGGGAAATGTTCAGAGCCAGATTTACCTGATCCTCAACAATAGAAAATCTTCTTTTGATAATCGGCTGATCTGCAGATCTTTTATAGACAATCAGTTCAAAGTTTCCTGAAATCTTAGGCTGAATCTTTTCATTGGGAAACCTCAATACATAATGCGTGTAAGGCTGCAAGGTGTTGAAAGAATACTGAAATTCATCCAGCATTGCATTCATTTGTCCATTGGCAATTTCACTGAAAAACAAGTTATCATCCTGCCAGTTTCTGTCATAATGTTTGATGGTGTAACGGTATACTTCACTGGAATTGGTAAGGTCATCAAATCTCAAAATCAATTGCTGACCCATAGAAATTACGGGAGTTTCGTCATTTGTCTGAGGATTAAACAGCTGTATACTCTGAATATTCTGCCCAAACAGAAATACACTTAAAGACAGTAATAATAATTGTAATGTTTTCATTATGACGAATATAATGATTATTTTAAACTAAAGAAAGATTTCTCTTTTACATTTTTGAAAAATGGAACTTTACCTTTTACCTCAAAATAAAACCCAGACTTTTGCCGGGCTTGATCTTTTGCGATCCAGTAATTTAATTGACGATAAACTTTCTGTTATTAATAAGCTCCGCAATCGCCAACATATCTTTCCCGATCAATCGGTCATCTTCCAGCTTGGCTACTTTAGAACGCAGAATTGCGTAATTTTCTTCAATAATATCCGAACATTTTGCAGGTCTTCTGAACTCCAGACCCTGCGCAGCAAACATCAGTTCAACAGCAAGAATATTGACTAAATTGCCAAGAACCTGATTAAACTTCCTACCTGAAATACTTCCCATGGATACATGATCTTCCTGACCCAAACTCGTCGGAATAGAATCGGCTGAAGCAGGAAAACATAGTGTTTTGTTTTCTGTCACCAAAGCCGCAGAAGTATATTGAGGAATCATAAATCCTGAATTCAGCCCAGAGCTTTCCGTTAATAATCTTGGTAAACCATATTTGCCTTCTAACAACAAATAACTTCTCCTGTCAGAAATATTCCCTAGTTCGGCTGCAGCTAAAGTTGCGTAATCTAAAGGTAGAGCCATCAACTGTCCGTGGAAATTCCCTCCTGAAATCGATTCTTCTGCACTTAACACAATCGGATTGTCTGTTACGGAATTCAGCTCTGTTTCTGCCATTATTTTTAGATGTTCAAAAGCATTTCTGCTGGCACCGTGCACTTGTGGAACACATCTCATTGAATAAGGATCCTGAACTCTTTCACATCCTTCATGCGCTTTAAGATTGTCTGAATCTTTTAAGAAAGTAAGCATTCTTGCAGCTACTTTCTTACTCCCTTCAAATGGTCTAATTTCATGAAGTTCCTTTTTAAATGGACTTGCTGAACCTCTGTAAGCTTCCAGACTCATTGCAGCGGTAAGATCCGCAAGATCCAGAAGGTATTCAAACTTTTCTAAACCTTTTATGGCATGAGCCAAAATAAACTGAGTCCCGTTGATCAGTCCCAATCCTTCTTTTGGACCTAACACCAAAGGCTTCAGATTGTTTTTTTCGAGAATTTCTGCTGTTTCAAATATTTCGCTGCCCACCCATACTTGTCCAAGCCCTAAAAGCGGCAAAACCAGATGTGAAAGCGGTGCTAAATCTCCTGATGCTCCAACAGAACCCTGCTCCGGAACAACTGGAATAATATCCTTTTCCAGCATTAAAATCATTCTTTCAATAACCTGAAGAGAAACCCCGGAAAATCCTTTCGATAACGCATGAATTTTTGCAATCATCATGATTTTGGAAAGCTCTTTATCAATAGGCTTTCCCACACCAACTGCGTGAGAAATAATCAGATTATATTGCAGCTGTGCAGTTTCATCTGCAGAAATTTTAGTATCACAAAGTGGCCCAAAACCTGTATTAATACCATAAACACAGCGATCTGAATCTACAATTTTCTGAACATTTTTTTGGGAATTTAAAATCTGCTCTTTTGCAGCATCACTCAGCTGAGCTTTATTAGGGTCTTTACATATTTCCAAAACATCATGAAAACTGAAAGTATCAATACCGTATATCATTTCTAAAAAAATTTGCCTAAAAATACACATTTTAAAGCATACCGGAAAAGTCATCTGCTGAGGTTAAGGCATTTTTAGTATCCTCAAATAATCTCATCAATATAAATTTAACACATATTATAAAGCTGAAGAACCTTCTTACCGTTTTTTTCTGCACCATAATGCTTAAATTTGCTATATGAATCCGTCTTTAGAATTACAGCTTAAAACTTTACCCTCCGAACCCGGTGTTTATCGGTATTATGATAAAAACAATAATCTTCTGTATGTAGGAAAAGCTAAAAATCTAAAGAAAAGAGTACTTTCATATTTCAACAAAACACTTTCAGGCTACCGCACCAGAATCATGGTTGGGAAGATCAACCGTCTGGAAACCACCATCGTCAACAGCGAATATGATGCACTATTACTGGAAAACAATCTTATCAAAGAACATCAGCCGTTTTATAACGTAATGCTGAAAGATGATAAAACTTATCCGTGGATCTGCATTAAAAATGAAGAATTCCCAAGAGTTTTTCTTACCCGAAACAAAATAAAAGACGGATCTGAATATTACGGACCTTATGCAAAAGTACGTCCTGCCAAAATTTTACTGGACACCATCAAGCATATTTATAAACTTCGTACCTGCAATCTGAATTTGGCACCTGCTAAAATTGATGAAGGAAAATATAAAGTCTGTCTGGAATTTCATATCAAAAACTGCGAAGGACCTTGTGAAGAGCTTGAAAGTAAAGAAGATTATGACGAAAAAATAGACGCCATCCGCGGAATCATTAAAGGAGATTTCCGAAGAGCAAAAGAATATCTGATCAATCAAATGACGAAATATGCGGTTAATCTTCAGTTTGAAAATGCACAGATGATTAAAGAAAGACTGAATATTCTTGAAGATTACCAGTCTAAACATACGGTTGTAAATCCCAATATTGATGACGTGGATGTTTTTGGAATGACAAGCGACGAAACAGCCGCTTATGTAAATTATTTCAAAATCAGAAACGGAAATATCATACAAAGCTTTACCACCGAAATTAAAAAAATGCTGGAAGAGACAGATGAGGAAATCATGGAGGAAGCCCTGATTGAAATCCGTCAGAAATTTGATTCGGATTCCAAAGAAGTTCTGCTTCCATTTCATCTGAGTGTTGAGATTCCAAATGTAAAGTTAATTGTACCTAAAGTTGGTGATAAAAAAAGAATTGTAGAGCTTTCAGAAAAAAATGCGAAAGAATACCGCATTGAAAAACTGAAACAGGTGCAGATTGTAGATCCCGAAAGACACTCGAACAGGATTATGGCAGAAATGCAAAAGCTGTTGAGAATGCCTGTAGAACCCAGACATATTGAAGGGTTTGACAATTCAAATATTCAGGGAACTAATCCGGTTTCTGCCTGTGTGGTTTTTAAAGACGGAAAACCAAGCAAAGCAGATTACAGAATTTTTCATCCGAAAACCGTAGAAGGTCCGAACGACTTCGCCACTATGGAAGAAGTCATATACCGCAGATACAAAAGAATGCTTGATGAAGGGGAAAGCTTGCCACAATTAATCTTGATTGACGGCGGCAAAGGTCAGCTTTCCTCCGCAGTTAAGAGCTTGAAAATTCTTGGCCTTTACGGAAAAATTACCATTATAGGAATTGCTAAAAGGCTGGAAGAGATTTTTTTTCCGGAAGATTCTATCCCCTTATATTTAGACAAAAAATCTGAAACACTGAAAATTTTACAGCGTGTAAGAGATGAGGCACACCGTTTCGGGGTAAAACATCACCGCACCAGAAGAAAAAACGCTACCATAAAATCTGAACTAGAGGAAATTCCGGGTGTAGGAAGCAAAACCATCGAACTGCTCTTATCAAAACTTAAATCCGTAAAAAGAATAAAAGAAGCCAATCTTGAAACTTTGGAAGAAATCTTAGGAAAATACAAGGCTAAAATTGTCTGGGACTTTTTTAATGCGGAATAAAAAAATCTTTCATCATATATGGTGAAAGATTTTTTGTATTTTATGAGTTGCTGATGACTTAGACTCCACCCATTACAAACATATTTTCCATTGTAGGCACATCGCTTCCGCCTTCTTTTTCCAAAGTAATCGCAAAGGCTTGTGCATCCGGAATATTGGCAAGAGAAATCTTTGAATCTTTATCTTCACTATACATTCCTGCACTTATAGGTTTACCATTAGATATTGCCCACAGCTGATATTGCATTCCCTGTGGTACTTTTGGCAAAGTATTTGCTGACAAATAAACATCTTTGGTATTTTTATCCCAAAACACTACAGCTTTAGAATCGGGGTGCTTATCAACACCTGCCAAAGCAATTTTAAGCATATCAGGATTGGAAGTTATCTTAAGTCTCTGTTCCATATCCTGCATCGCCAGCTTTTGAGATTGGCCTGAAGATTTCAAATCCGCTAGCTCTTTTTTGGTTTCAATCTGGCTATTAAACCAGTAAAGATTGATTCCCACACTGATTAAGAATAAAACCGAAGCTGCAATAGCAAAGTTTTTAAAATTACTTCTTGGCTGGTCGAAACGCTCTATTTGCAAAGAATGCCCCAAAGTTTTAGATTGATCCTGCTCTTTCTGTTCAGGTAGTTCAGAAATATTATTTTCTTCTTTTACAACAATATTATCGTCCTTTACAGCAACGCTTTCCTGTTGAATTTTATCCCATATCTTTGCTTTCAAATCATGGGGCGGTGCAACTGCCTGCGAAGTTGCAAGCATCTCAAAAGTTATCTGCGCCTCTTCAAAGGCGGCTTTCACTTCAGCATTATTCTTCATCACACACTCCAGAATACTCGCTTCCTCTTGAGAAGCAAGACCTAGAATGTAAGATTCTAGAATTCCGGATGATATGTATTCCTTGATATCCAATTTATTTATTGATAATCTTTTAACAAATCTCTTAATTTCACCAATGCATTTCGCATTTTCGTCTTTACAGTACCTAAAGGCATATTCAGTTTTTCTGATATTTCACTCTGCGTGTATCCTTGGTAATAGGCAAGGTTTATCAATTCCTGCTTATCAGATTCCAAACTTTCGAGCACTTTATTAAACCCAATAAAATCTGAGTTATTAGATGTTGAAAGTTCCGCATTCTCATATACGAAATCTGGTAAAGGTTGGTTTTTTAGCTGATTTTGAAAACTTTTTGATTTAAGATAATCTATTGCTGTATTTCTCGCAATGTTGATCATCCATGTGTAAAATCTTCCTTTTGAGGAGTCATACTGCTGAATTGAATTCCATATCTTAACAAAAACATCCTGAATAATCTCCTCGGTATATTCTTTAGACTGAACAATTCGCAGAATTACACCGTACAAAGCACCAGAATAGTTATCATACAAATGATGAAAACCAGTCTCGTTTCGCTCTCTCAGTAAAACTACAAGCTCTTCTTCTGAATATTTTGTTTTGATTGTAAATAATTTTCATCCCAAATTTAATAAAATAAAACATACAATTTCAAAAAAATTTAAAAATTATACTATTATGATTCTGTATAGTCATAAAGCTATGCATAAAGTGATTTTTCTTACTTATAAAATAATATGTATCAACATTTTGCGCTCGGCTCGTAATTAATACATTTTAAAAAGTTAATAACTGTTAAAATATTTTTTTTGAAATCTAAAAAAAGTTACTTCTCGTAAATGAGTTTAGAAACAAACAATACTCAAATAATAATTTTAAAAATCAAAGAAATGAACACAAGATCAAAAATCGCAGTATTCGGAATGGTAGCGCTATCATTTGCATTCAGCGGAAATGCAGCTGCACAGAAAATGAAAGAAAAAACAGTAATGGTAGGTGGAGCAGCCATGTATCCTTCTAAAAACATTGTAGAAAATGCAGTCAATTCTAAAGATCACAAAACATTGGTAGCGGCAGTAAAAGCGGCAGGTCTTGTAGAAACACTTCAAAGTGACGGTCCTTTTACAGTGTTTGCACCTACCGATGCAGCATTTGCAAAATTACCGGCAGGAACCGTTGAAAATCTTGTAAAGCCTGAAAATAAGGAAATGCTTACAAACATTCTTACTTATCACGTTTTACCGGGAAAGTACAGTTCTAAACAGGTTTGGGATGCTGTAAAAGCCGGTAATGGAAAAGCAATGATGGATACTGTGCAAGGTGAGCAATTAACATTCTGGACAAAAGGAAAAGATCTGTATGTAACAGATGCTAAAGGCAACAAAGCCAAAGTTACTATTGCAGATGTAAATCAATCTAATGGCGTTATTCATGTAATAGATACTGTTCTATTACCGTAGTTTTAGTTTTTTATGGTTTATTTTAAGGAAGCCCTGTCTAAGTTTGTATTTAGGCAGGGTTTTTATTATTTGATTAAGGAAAATACTTCTTTAGAATATTCATCGTTTCCTTTTGGAATTTCAATGATCATATTTCCATTTTCAAGATAACCGAAGGTATTTTCTCCTGATTGTAATTTTACCTTAAAGCTGTCTTTTCTTGTCGTAGCTTTAAAAGTAGCAAATGGAACACTGCTGTTATTTTCAACCAGAATAAACTGATTATCTTCAAGCTGTATTTTTTGAAGAACTATTTTTCCATTGCTGTACTTAACTGTTTTTTCTGCTGTAGTCACCGTTTTTTGAGGGGTAACTTCACTTACTGGTTTCATCTGTAATTCCTGAGCAAGATTTTCAGTTTTGATTTCCTTTGGATTTGCAGCAGGAACAGATATTAAAGCCTGCCTTAAAGCATCCTGAAAACCTTCTTCAAATTCTTTGATTGAAGAACTTCCCTTCTGTGAAGCAATCACTTTATTATTACAGTCTTTAAACTCAAGCAATATTTTGTTTCTCAAAAAGCCGCTGTCATTTATAATATCCGCATTGAGAACATGACAGGGATTTGAATTGGCTTCTGAAGACCATTCTCCTCTGTTGTCGGAAAGAACAATATACTGTTTGGCTTTAAGACTTTTTGCTAACTCATTACTGAGACCGTAATTTTGTTTTTTGAAGCTTTCAAATGAATTCGGAACTACAATATATTTGTAATCTGACACTTTCTGTGCAAATGTCATTGTAAAACCTGCAGTAAGTATTGCCAAAGATAATTTTTTCATGCTGAAATTAAAATATTTAATCATTTCTAAACTCTCCCATATCAAGTTTTAAAGAGAAGAAATTAGAATAAAAATTAGAACCTCCGATTCCCGAATTGCTGATGGCATAATCCAATGTAAGACCTCTGTATCTTATTCCTATACCTGCGCTAGGCTGAAATGAAACTTTTCTTTTGAGATCCTCAATATCGGTAATAGACTGGAATCTGTTGACTCCCAATCGGACAAAAATCATTTTCTGATAACCCAATTCTGCCCCGGCATAAGGCGTAATACTTGCAAAATCTGTTGAAAGAAGCGCTGCCGTTTTAGCAAAATCTACATTAATCCCTGCCTCCGGCAATACATACAAACTGCTGTTGATTTCAAACAATTTGCTTGCTCCTGCATTCAGCTTGGGCATAGTAAGTTCCATTTTATCAGTTGGAGCGGGGTTAAACTCTTCTCCATTGACAACCGTTGATAACTCATTCTGGTTGATATTCCAGAAGTTCACCGTTGTAGTTGCATCACGCAGCATCCCTCCGAACTTCCAGCCGTTATCCAGTTTATAAATAGCCCCGATATCAAATCCGAAACCATAACCACTTGCAAATTTTCCAACATTTCTGTAAACTATTTTGGCATTGATCCCGACATCCAGATTAGGATTACCTCCCGGATTAAAAGCATAGGAAACAATACCTGCATAGTCAGATTGAGAAAATCTTGTAATTTTATCGTAATCAATGTTTCCTTCTGTATCAATCAACTGGGTCGTATTAAGAATATTATCTACTCCAAGTCTTACAATAGAAACACCGAAAACTCCGGTTTCCAGAACCTTGGCATAGGCAAGATAATCGTATTTTGCAATGGACTCAAAATATTCTGCGTGCATTGCTGCTCCTTGCCAGTCTTTCTGAATACCCATCAAACCCGCGGGATTCCACATCGGAGAGTATACATCATCCTGATTAGTGATTACGGCTCCCCCCATACCAATTCCTCTTGCTCCGGCTCCTATATTGAGAAATTCGTTGGAATATTTTCTGATGATCTGCGACTGAAATGTCCCTGCAATCATTAAAGTCAGTAATAAAAAATATTTTTTCATCATATAAATTGATGCTTAATTAAGTTTTTTCTGTTTTCTGTTTTTAATTATGGCATTTACTACAATTGCCAGAATCATAACCAATGAGGCGATATAAAATACGGAACTCATGTTTTCTGATTCTCCAAAGATAAAAAAAGCTAATATAATTCCGTAGACTGGTTCCAAATTTACTGTTAAAATTAATGTAAACGGCGAAATATATTTCATCAGTTTTACAGACTCAAACATTGGGTAAGCCGTAAACACACTTGCCAATAAGGCTATTAACGCCAAATCTTTATAGTTTATTTCATTGATATGAACAATTTGTCCGGTGATGAGGTAAAAGAACATTAAGATCAACCATCCGGAGAAGATTTCATAAAAGATAATATTTCCTGAACTGGTCTTACCAAAAAGCTTTCCGTTGAAAACAGAAAAAACAGTTCCGAAAACAGCACAGAGAATTCCGAAGAAAATCCCTTCTTTATATTGAAATTCAGTTTTAAAAATAAGCAATATACAGGCAACAATCACAATTCCCATAATCACTTCAGAAACATCTACTTTTCTTTTATAAACCAAAGGCTCCATTACAGAAGCAAAAAGCGTAGAAAGAGAAAGACAACTTAAGGCTATGGAAACATTGGAAACTTTTATCGAATAAAAAAAGCAGTACCAGTGGAGTGCCATAAAAAAACCTACGCCAGCCAGTTGAAAGAAAAGTTTTCTTGATACTTTTATACTCTCTTTTTTATAAATTCTAATAAATGCATAGAGAAATAAAGAAGCAAAAAGCATCCGGTAGAAAACAAGAATCTGCGCATCAGCAGTTATCAGTTTACCTAATATTGCGGTGAAGCCCCATAAAAAAACAATAAAATGTAACCTGAAAAGTGCTAATTTCTGCATGAATCGTCTATAATACCAAACTGCAAATTTACTAATACCTTTTTATATTTTAACAATAATTTAAAGAAGTAACAATATATTTAAACAAAAATCATCTTCAAAACAAAAACCCTGAAAGTCTATGAAACTTTCAGGGCCTTCAAATAATAAACTATTAAAAAAATAAACTAGGAACTTAGAGTATAACCAAAGTATAACCTTTGTTACTCTGATGTAAAATTAGAAAATATTATGAACATAACAAAACATAAGTTTGTTAAACTTTTCATAAAATTCTGAAAACCAAAAACTTAAATATGATTACAATCATTTTGCGATATTTTTACCAAAAATAGTATCTTTAGGCAGTTTAAAATAAAGATTTCATGGATATTGAATTTAATAAAAGAGAGGATCAGAATAAATTAAAATTGTCAGAAATCAACCGTCTTTTAAATGAAATAAAAAAAGGAGGCGGGGAAAAGAGACTTCAAAAACTTCGTGAAGAAGGAAAAATGACAGCAAGAGAAAGAATTGATTATCTTCTTGATAAAGATTCAGATTCTATTGAGATCGGAGCTTTTGCCGGATACGAAATGTATGAAGAACATGGCGGATGTCCAAGCGGCGGAGTAGTTGTTGTCATGGGATATATTTCCGGAAGACAATGTATTGTTGTAGCCAACGATGCATCAGTAAAAGCCGGAGCATGGTTTCCGATTACAGGGAAGAAAAACCTCAGAGCACAGGAAATTGCAATGGAAAATAGACTTCCGATTATTTACCTTGTAGATTCAGCAGGTGTTTATCTGCCCATGCAGGACGAAATTTTTCCGGATAAAGAGATGTTTGGCAGAATTTTCAGAAATAATGCAAAAATGAGTGCTGCAGGCATTATTCAGATTTCGGCAGTAATGGGAAGCTGTGTTGCAGGAGGCGCTTATCTTCCAATCATGAGTGACGAGGCGATGATTGTAGACAAAACTGGCTCAATCTTTCTTGCCGGAAGTTATCTGGTAAAAGCCGCAATAGGTGAGTCTATTGACAATGAAACGTTGGGAGGAGCCACAACACACTGCTCTATTTCCGGTGTTACAGATTATAAAGCTAAAGACGACAAAGATGCTTTAGATCGTATAAAAAATATTATGAAATCTGTCGGAAGCTATGAAAAAGCAGGGTTTGACAGAGTTGAAAGTTTTCCGCCAAAAGAAAAGCCGGAAAATATTTTCGGAATCATGCCGGTTTCCAGAGCAGATCAGTATGACACTTTAGATATCATCAAATGTCTTACCGATAATTCAGAATACGAAGAGTACAAGCCTGATTACGGCAAAAGTATTATCTGTGCGACTGCAAGGATAGATGGCTGGTCTGTAGGAATTGTTGCTAACCAAAGAAAACTGGTAAAAAGCGGAAAAGGAGAAATGCAGTTTGGAGGAGTGATTTATTCTGATTCTGCAGATAAAGCAACAAGATTTATTGCAAATTGTAATCAACGAAAAATTCCGTTGGTATTTCTACAGGATGTAACCGGTTTTATGGTAGGTTCAAAATCTGAGCATGGCGGAATTATCAAAGACGGAGCCAAAATGGTGAATGCCGTTTCTAATTCGGTTGTGCCAAAATTCACGATTATCACCGGGAATTCTTATGGAGCGGGAAACTATGCAATGTGCGGAAAAGCGTATGACCCAAGATTGATCGTTGCCTGGCCGTGGGCAGATCTTGCCGTGATGGGAGGAGCGCAGGCTGCTAAAGTTTTAGCACAGATTCAGGAATCTACGTTAAAAAAACAAGGAAAAGAAATTACTGAAGAAGAGCATGAAGAAATTTTAAACTCTATCTCAGAAAAATATAAAAAACAGACAGAAGCTACCTATGCTGCAGCAAGATTATGGACTGACGCTATCATCAATCCTGTAGATACCAGAAAATGGATCTCAATGGGAATTGAAGCCGCCGACCACTCTCCTATTACAGAAAAATTCAATCTGGGAGTCATTCAGGTTTAAATTTTTAATCCAAATACTTAAAAGCCTTACTTTTTACGAAGTAAGGCTTTTTATTATGTTAAATACTCGTAAAAAATAATAAACTTTTTTAAAGCGTAAAATAAAGGTAAGATAATTGGTGTTAAGAACATCTGAACTAATAGCTACAAACTTTTTTTATTACTAATCCTTAAAGGAAACCTATGAAAAGATACTTTGCAGTTTTTATTACCATTTATGCGGCTGTTTTATTGTACATGATGTTTTATGCTTCCGGAAGAGAGCCTTCTGAGATTGCCTACTTTCAGCACAAACCATTTCTCACCATTCAAAACTTCTTTACCAATAACGAAATCAAAAATCTGGATTTTATTGTAAATATTTTTGGGAATATATTTTTATTCAGTCCGTTTGGGTGGCTGGGATTATGCATCAAAAAATTCAACCGGTTTTTGCCGATCACTATATTTTTTCTTATTTCTATAAGCTTGATAGAATCTGCTCAGTTTTTATCGGGAAGAGGTGTAGCAGATGTTGATGATGTTTTTCTCAACACCTTCGGAATGCTGCTTGGTTTTACTCTTTTCAAATATGCCACCTGGAAAAATATTGCCAATATAAAATTTCACTTCGATCTTTTGGAAAAAGGCAAGACTTTATCATCAGTATCATAATCATGAAGTTTGCAACGCCTGAAGCTGACCTTTGCACAAATATTGCATTTGCACTTCATTTACAATCATTATGAAATTATCACCTTTAAATCAGGCATTTTTACAGAAAATACTCATATTACAATTTCTGATTTTCTCAGCTTTACTATTTTCTCAGCGACTGAAAACAACACTTTTATTTGAAAAGGCAGATGTCCAGGAAAATATAGTTTATAAAACCGATGAAAAAGAAACAGAAATATTACTTGATCTGTATAAACCGCAAATAACGGGGATGAAAAAAATCCCTGTGGTAATCTTTGTTCACGGAGGCGCTTGGGTAGAAGGAAACAAAACAATTTACGCTGATAATTATATAGAAAATACTATTTCAAAACTTTTAGATAAAAACTTTGCCGTTATCAGTATCAATTACCGTTTAGTCAATGAAAGTACTCATTTCCCTGCTCCGATAGAAGATACTAAAGACGCAGTACGATGGATCAGAAAAAATGCAGACCAGTATCAGTTAGATTCTAACAATATAGGAATGTGGGGTGTTTCTGCCGGAGCTCATCTTTCTTTGCTGAGTGCCTATACCGAAGACACACAATTTCAAGGCGATCCTACTCTAATACCCTATTCTGCAAAGGTAAACTACGTGGTTGATAATTTCGGACCTACTGATATGAACAGACTTCTTCATACCCGTGCTCCACAGCCGCTGCTTTTTGCTGTTGGTTTAATTTCACAAAAAATTATTGATCTGCGTGGAAAACTCATTATGGGGATTACAGGAATGAATGCTAAAGAAGACAGAAAAGAGATTGCAGAATTCTGTGAAAATATTTCTCCCCTTTCCTATAACAAAAATACCGTTCCTACCCTTATTATTCATGGCAATAAAGATAAAATTGCTCCATTGAGACATTCAAAAAGACTTCATAAAATGCTCAGAAAAAATGATACTGAAAATAAGTTTGTCATTATCAAAAAGGGAAATCACGGTTTTAGCACTACGGACAAAGCTGAACTTGAAGAAATCAGCAATCTCATGGTAAATTTTATCATAGACCAACAGAAACATTAATATTTAGCCGACTTCCTTGTTTTTGTAGATTTTTATCTGTTAGCGATTCATTGGTATAAATTCTTTTGCAGTTTTCTTTTAAAATGTTTAATATTGTTGTCAGTTGAAAATCAGATTCATAACAAATCTGAATTAGATAAATTCCACAAATAAATCTGATTTACAATAACTTATATTTAACATTACAATGAAAAAAAATCTCATATATTTAGTCCTTATCATTATAATTGCTGGTGTCACTTTCATTCCGGGAGTTAAAAACTTTCTGAAAGATCAGTTTTTCCCGGTTGCTACCATTGAGAATGCAGTTCACATTAGTGAAGTAGATTATGATATAGATTTGCAGGGAATCAACGTTCCGAGTACCAATCTTAAAAATTTCAAAAACAAACCTCTCTTTCTGAACTTTTGGGGCACATGGTGTCCTCCGTGCATCAAAGAATGGCCAACTATCCAGAAGCTGTATGATTCCAGAAAAGGAAACATTAATTTCGTATTAATTGCCATGAAAGATGACGAGGCCAAAGTGAGAAGATTTCTTCAGGAAAATAATTATACCGTTCCAGTATATATTGCCCAAAGCCCGATCTCGGAAAAGGTGCTTCCAAAAGCTTTTCCTACTACATTTCTTTTGGATCAGAACGGAAGAATTTTAATTAAAGAAGACGCTTATACAGATTGGAATACAGAGTCTGTACATCAGTTTATCGACAATATTATCAAATAAAAACTTTAACGAAATTTTATATTGCATTGGTACGCAATTTGGAAATTATATGACGTTGAAGTTATAAAAACAAACACAAAAATGAAGTATTCAAAAATCAGTTTAGCAAAAGAAGCAATCAGCCACAAAGGATTTGTGCGAAAGATTCCAGATATTTTCAGAATGGTGAAACTTTGGAGAAAAGGATTGTATCCTGTAAAATCTATTGATATGATTCTGCCATTACTGGGGATCTTATATATAATTTCACCCATAGATCTGGTTCCTGATTTTATCATTCCGGTTGTAGGAATCTTTGACGATCTTGCAGTATTATCATTTACCATTCCGAAACTGATAAAAGAAGTAGATAAATTTCTTCTTTGGGAGGCAGAACAGAAGTACAGCAAAACGAGAGTCATTGACGCAGACATTGTTAAATAAAAAAAAAACATCCTAATGATGGTTTTTTTTTATTATTTAAAAGCAATTAAATTTTATAAAGTTTTAAATTGCTCCAAAGTTCTTATATCATTTTCAAAGAACATTCTGATATCACTCATTTGATACAATAGCATCACAATCCTTTCAATTCCCATTCCGAAAGCATAACCAGAATATTTTTCAGCATCTATATTAACATTTTTCAAAACAGCAGGATCTACCATTCCGCAGCCCATAATTTCCAGCCATCCCGTTCCTTTTGTGATTCTGTAATCAGTCTCAGAGTTTAAACCCCAATACACATCAATTTCTGCACTTGGCTCCGTGAAAGGAAAGTATGATGGTCTCATTCTGATTTTAGACTTTCCAAAAAGTTCTGTCGTAAAAAACTGAATGGTCTGTTTGAGATCAGCAAAACTTACATTTTCATCAATATACAACCCTTCAATCTGATGAAAGATACAATGGGAACGAGAAGAAACCGCTTCATTTCTGAAAACTCTACCCGGAGATAAAATTCTGATTGGCGGCTGATTTTCTTCCATATATCTGATCTGAACAGATGAGGTATGCGTTCTGAGTAAAATATCGGGATTCTGCTCAATAAAAAAGGTATCCTGCATATCTCTCGCCGGGTGATACTCAGGAAGGTTGAGCGCTGTAAAGTTGTGCCAGTCATCTTCTATTTCAGGACCGTCTGCAACAGCAAATCCTATAGACCTGAAGATTTCTATAATCCTGTTTTTAACAAGATTGATGGGATGACGAGAACCTAAATCTAAAGGAAAAGCAGGTCGTGTAAGATCTTCTTTTTCAACAACAACAGAAGATTCGGAGGCATTTTTTAAATCTTCCAGCTTAGCATTAACAGCCTGTTTAAGAGTATTGATTTTCTGTCCGAATTCTTTTTTCTGGTTGTTAGGAATTTCTTTCAATGTTTCATAGAAATCATTCAGAATTCCTTTTTTACCGTTAAATCTGATCCGGAAGCTCTCTATTTCGTCTTTACCTGTAGTGCTGAAGCTTTTCACTTCTTCAAGTAAATCTTCTATCTTATCAATCATCGCTTTTACTTTCAAAAAAAATGTATTTGCAAAAATACGCTTTTCGGCTTAAAAACCTTTTCTAATATTATAAAAAAATCTGCTCCATTCAGAAACAGACTTTTGTTATTTGAGATTATTAATTTTAATTTATTATTGCGCACACAATTGTGAGAACCGTAAAAAATAAATGTCAAGAGTTAAATAATATTCTTTTTTTCTAATTAAATAAGAGTTACTTATTCTCATCAGGATCTGCAATTATTTTCTCTCTAACGCTTTAACCTTCATTTGCAGCGTTACTTCATTTTTAATCACTCCATTTTCAACCGGTGACTGAAATTTAACTCCAAATTCTTCTCGCATGATGTCTTTTGGCTCTGTTGCAATACTTACTTCATCTCCTTTTACAGCCACATTTGCTTTAAACTGTACCGGTCTTGTAATTCCTTTTATCGTAAGATTTCCATCCAGGACTGTGTTATAATCACCTTCAGCGGTGGGACTTACTTTGGTAATTTCGTAGGAAGAAGTGGGAAATTTATCAACTTCAAAAAAATCGGCACTTTTAAGATGGCCGTTTAGTTTTTCAAGATCATCTTTTTTGTCTTTCAAATCCTCTGAGGTTAAGGAAGACATATCGGCAACAAAATTTCCGCTTTCCAGCTTTCCATCTTTTACGGTAACTACTCCGCTTTCAAATTTTATGGTTCCAAAATGGCTTGAACTTTCTGTTTTAAAAACTTTATACCCCTTCCATTCTATATTACTGTTTAATGTATCTACTACAAACCTTGCACCTTCTTTGGTGGTGGAGACTTCATTAGAATCACTTGTAACAGGTTTTTCTTTAGAACATGAAACAATGATAATTGAAAGAAAAAATGCAGTAACAGCAAAAGATAAGATATTTTTTTTCATATTTAAAAGTTTATTATTGTCAGAATTCACAAAAACTGATTGATTCTCAATCCGGATCTGTATAAGTTTTGCTGTTGCTAAATTACTAAAAATATGCCAGCTTAACCCAAAAACCATTATTTTTGCAATATGCTACTTGAGATAAAGAACCTTTATTTTTCCTATTCAAAAGACCAAAAGCTTTTTGATAACCTCAACCTTCAGTTTGAAAAAGGTAAAATTATTGCATTAGCCGGAGAAAGCGGATGCGGGAAATCCACCTTATTGAGTCTCATTTATGGATTACATGATTGGGAAAAAGGTGATATTGTTTTTGAAGGAAAAAAATTATCAGGTCCCAAAGGAAATCTTGTCCCGGGAGAATCTGAAATGAAATTTGTAGCGCAAAATTTTGATCTCATGCCTTATGCTACGGTAGCTGACAATGTGGGAAAATTCATTTCAAATATTAATTTAACTCGAAAAAAAGAAAAAGTTGAAGAACTGCTCAATATTGTAGGATTGACTGAATTTGCCAATGTCTTGCCTAAAAATCTAAGCGGAGGACAGCAACAGAGGGTTGCCATCGCAAGAGCACTTTCCGTTTTGCCCAAATTACTTTTACTTGACGAACCGTTCAGTAATCTTGATTTTGCCAGAAAAATTGAGCTTAGGGAAAAATTATTCAGATACGTGAAAGAAAATAACATTAGTCTTATTATTTCTACGCACGAACTTCAGGATATTATCGCATGGACTGACCAAATTGTTATCCTGAAAAATGGTGACTTAATTCAAAACGACAACGCTGCAGCAACGTATCAAAATCCAAAAAATGAGTATGTTGCGAAACTTTTCGGAGAAGTAAACCTGTTTTCACCCGATGAAATAGAAGAGCTGAAAGTAGACCGTTTTTTTTATTATCCGCACCAGATTAAGATTTCAGAAAATGGAAGTATTGCCGAAGTTCTCGAAAGCAGGTTTGCAGGAAACCATTACTGGAATAAGATCAAATACATAAATAAAAATCTTTTAATGTTTACCGATAGACAGATTGAAGGTATAGTAAAAATCATTTTCACCTAACTTCCAACCTCAAATTCAATCAGTATCAGGCAATAGCTACTTGACATATTAAATAGCTTTATGTTTATGCTTTCTTTACAAATTCTGATTTTAAAGCCATTGCTCCAAAACCATCAATTTTACAGTCAATATTGTGATCAGATCCCGGTCTCAAACGTATATTTTTCACCTTGGTTCCGGCTTTTACAGGTTTCGGAGCACCTTTCACAGGTAAATCCTTTATTACCACCACAGAATCTCCGTTTTGTAATTCATTTCCGTTAACATCAAAAATTTTATCTTCATCTGCTGTTTCAGAAGGATTCCACTCATGAAAGCACTGGGAACAAACCATCATTCCGTCTTGCTCATACGTATATTCTGACTGACATTTAGGACAAATGATAGTATCGCTCATAATGATTTTTAATGCTATTTAAGATTAATGAACAAAAAAATCCTGTAATATCTTACAGGATTGCGATCCGGACGGGACTCGAACCCGCGACCTCCGCCGTGACAGGGCGGCATTCTAACCAGCTGAACTACCGGATCATTTTGGTACTGCAAAAATACACTTTTTAACTTATTTTACAAACATCAGATCAAAAAAAAGCTTCCCGAATCCGGAAAGCATTCATTATCAAATTAATTATTTTTATAAGTGTGCACTTAATTTTTCTGCAATAACTTCTTTTGGAGCTACTCCTACCAATTTATCTACCACTTCACCGTTTTTAAAAATCAATACTGTAGGAATATTTCTGATTCCATACTGCATAGAAATTTCCTGATTGTTGTCAACATCTACTTTTCCTACTACAGCTTTTCCTTCAAAATCGCTGGCTACCTCTTCAATGATTGGTCCCAATGTTCTGCATGGTCCGCACCATACTGCCCAAAAATCTACCAATACTGGTTTATCTGATTTTAAAACTGTTTCCTGAAACGAGCTATCTGTAATTTCTAAAGCCATGTTTTTATTTTTTTATTATTAATATTCTTATTTATATGTACAAATTTACAACTATTAAGCCATAAGACTATCTATGCTCAACATTTGTATTTTCTATAACGAAATCTTTCGAAATCTCCTTCAAAGCCTGTACAAGCGCATCAATATCATTTTTTGTAGTTAAGTGACTAAAAGAAACGCGCAGCGGCGTACAATGATCCATCTCATCTTCGGAAAGCACCATCATCATGACCATAGAAGGCTTCGAAGCTCCCGAGGAACAGGCACTCCCTTGGGAAACGGCAATACCTTTCATATCCAACTGTAATCCGATAAGCGGATTTTTGTAAGGAAGTAAAATGCTTATTACTGTATATAAACTATTCTCAGCTTCTGCACTTCTGCCATTGAATTTTATTCCGGGGATTTCATCAGAAAGTTTTTCTGCAGCATACTGCTTAATACTTTGCATATGAGCAGCATAATCTTCCATATTTTTGATAGAAAGTTCCAATGCTTTTCCCAAACCTGCAATTCCGGCAACATTTTCCGTTCCTGCTCTCAGGCTTCTTTCCTGTGGCCCTCCTGTAATGATACCTTTCAAGCCTGTTGCTTTACGTACAAAAGCAAACCCAATTCCTTTCGGACCATGGAATTTATGAGCACTACAGGAAGCAAAATCTACAGGAATATCAGAAAAATCAAGATGCATGTGAGCCATAGTCTGCACTGTATCTGAATGGAACAATACATTATTCTCTTTACAAATCTGCGCAGCTTTCTTTAAATCAATAAGATTACCTATTTCATTGTTCGCATGCATTAAGCTTACCAGTGTTTTTTTATCTGAAGATTTTAGAAGCTCTTCTAATTTCGCCAGATCAATATCTCCTTTCTCATTAGGACGAATATAATTTACCTCTACCCCTTTTCTGCTCTTCATATCCAGAATACTTTCAGAGACACATTTATGTTCCAGAGGAGAACTTATAATTCTTTCTACACCGAGATGCTCTACACAAGATTTAATAATCATATTATTGGACTCCGTTCCGCAAGAAGTAAAAATAATTTCAGCCGGACTTACATGAAGATAATCTGCGACCTGCCTTCTGACATTTTCTATCAGGATTTTTGCTTCCTGACCAAAACTGTGGGTAGATGAAGGGTTTCCGAAATTGATTTTCATGGTATCAATCATTGCATCAATTACCTCATCAGAAAGAGGTGTTGTTGCAGCGTTATCCAAATATATTTTATTCATTTTTTACTTTGATGATTTTAGTTGTACAGAAGTGAACTGGTAACTCGCCGGAACCGAAAATACAAACCATGGATTTGACATTACCTGAATTGCCATTCCACCAGATTCATATTTAGGTATTTCTACAAAAAGAATATTGTTTTTTACTGAAATATTTTTAATTTCATTGACTTGGTGATCTCCGGAATTGAAAGTTCCCATATAATAAACCACTACTTTCTTATCTTTCGGGAAAGCGGGTGTTTCTATTATAGGACTTTGCCCGGATGCAATATACCTGTCTTTTATTTCGTCTGCCAATTCCTGTCGGTTATTTAAAATTCTGAATCCTTGTTTTTCCATTCCTCCCTGAGTTTCAGAAACAAGAATTTCTGCCTGATTTTGCATACTCAAAGTTTTTTGTGCTGTAGTTCCTGTACAACTCAGTATTGTTGCAAAAAACAAAATTAGCAATTTGTTCATTTTATTTTTATTGATTCTTCAAAATTAATGAAAAAATCGGTAATGACCTTCATCTGCCCATTTTAACATTGCCTTATCTCCGGAAGTATCACCAAAAGCAATGATTTTATCGTACTTATGTCCGTAAATTTGTTTTTTTATTCTTTCCAACTTTTCATTTCCGTTACAGTTGATGCCAATAAAATTCCCTGTAAAAATACCATTTTTAAACTCTGCCTGAGTAGATACCAGCTGCATCTGCAGTTTTTCTGCAAAAGGTTTAACCCAAAGATCAAGAGATGCTGTTACAATAAGACTGTGAGTATGTTCTCTGTCTATATTATTAATGAAATCTAAAGCGTTTTCTCTGATGATCTTAGGAAAGTTTTCCTCAAAAAATTTTTCAGCTTTTTCCTCTATTTTTGACTGAAGCTGACCTTTCAGCACAGAACCAATAAAACTTTTTTTAACTTTTTCAGTATCTGCCAGTTTCAATTTTAAAAGAATAAACAACGGAATATGCCTGATAAACTGCACTCTGAATTTCGCCGGATTATAATATCGGAGAAACAGGAACATTGTGTCTTTATAGGTAATTGTTCCGTCAAAATCAAAACAATACAGTTTTTTCATTACATTAAAGCTTTAATTTTTTAAAAATAAACTCCGGAATATTGCGGATGATCATCATAATAATTCCCCACACCGGCAGAACATAAACAATGTCTTTCTGTTTCTTGTATGCTTTAAAAATGCATTCTGCAGCTTGTTTGGGAGTTGCTGTCAATTTTGGATTGAGCGGCAGACCCTCTGTCATTTTTGTTGCCATGAAGCCAGGTTTTACGGTCATTACATGAACTTTCTTGTCAAAAAGATAATTTCTCAGTCCGCTCAAATACGCTGTAAATGCCGCTTTTGCACTTCCGTAAATAAAGTTACTCTGTCTTCCTCTTTCACCTGCAACAGAAGAAAGACCTATGATAGTTCCTATTCTTCTGCTTTCAAATTTTTTGGCAAAATAATTAATAAGAGGAACAAGCTTGGCGTAATTGATTTCGATAATTCTTTCTGTATTTTTATTATCGTATAAACTTTCTTCCGTTCCTTCTCCTAAATACCCTGTTGCACAAAACAATACACTGGAATTGATGTTTTCAAACTCAGAATATTTTATTTCTTTTGTTAAATCTAACTCAATAACTTCTGATTGCTGTAAGAATTTCACCTCAATATGTCTGGCAAATCTTTCTGCAGACTCAAGATTTGATGTGAAGAGATAAATTTTTTCAAACTTTTCCCCTTCCTGCAAAGCTTTTTCTACAAAAGCCTGGGCAACTTCGGATGTTGTACCGAGAACAATCATTTATTTATTATTTAAGATTCTTTTATGCTGCAGGGATACAAATTTTGAGCTTTCTACATTTCGCAGATAGTCCGTTAAAGAAGACTTGCTCATGCTGTCTTTGGCAAGATAAATTCTTCCGCCAAATTCTTCTACTATATGATCCAGCTCAGCCACCAGTTTTTTTAATTTATTATTAACCTTGAAATCTAATGCTAAAGTGTAACCCTCGAATGGAAATGAATTATATGCCATCGGATTATTTTTACCAATAAATTTGAGTACTGCCAGAAAAGAGCCGTTCCCAGAATTAGCAATAGTTTCCAATATTCTTCTCATTCCCTCCTTTCCTTTTTCTTTAGGAATAACCATTTGGTATTGAATAAATCCGGACTTACCATAAATTTTATTCCAGTCTTCTACAATATCAAGAGGATAAAAAAAGCTTTCGTAGGATATAATATTCTTTACAACTTTATTTTTTTGCTTATTGTAAATTAAAAAATTGAAAATTTTTACCGTAAGATTGTTAAGTACAAAACCCGGAAAATAAAATGGTACGGCTGGTAATTTTTTTGTCTTCAAACGAAGCGGCTTTCCTTTAAATTTTTCCGGAAGCTCATTTTTCAAAGCAAATTCACCCCTTTGCAGTACACTTCTTCCAATGTTTTCACCTTTTTGGAGGCAGTCGATCCATGCTACATTGTATGTCCAGCTTTCGCATTCTTCAAATAATTCAAAAATCTCATCCAGATTTTTCGCTTTTATACTTTCCTGACGAATATATGCGGTTTCAATTTTTTTAAGCCTGAATTTTGCTGAAAGAATAATTCCCGTAAGTCCCATTCCTCCAATTGTTGCCCAAAATTTCTCAGAATTTTCATCCCGCGAGCATTTTAAAATATCTCCGCTCTCATTCATCAGACTAAATTCAATAAGACATTCTGAAAAACAGTGAACTCCTTTTCCGTGCACATCCGAAGCAATGGCGCCGCCAATTGTAATGAATTTGGTTCCCGGTGTCACCATTAAAAAATAACCTTGCGGAACAGAAATCTCCAAAACATCTGACAAAAGAACCCCTGATTCACATTCAATAATTCCGTTTAACCTATCAAAGCTGATAAACTTATTGAGTTTTTTGGTCGAGAAAATATTTTCACCCAAAGAAGCATCACCGTAACATCTTCCGTTGCCTCTTGCGATAACTTCATTGTGATCCTGGATAAATTCTTTAATTTTTTTAAAACTGTCTTCCGACTTCATTTGCTTTTCCACCACAGGAAAATTGCCCCAGTTTGAAACTTTTTGTGTGAAATCCGGCTTCATTATTTAAAATAGATTAAAATTAAAAATGCAGCTACCCACAATATTAAAGTAACCTGTATGTAACGGTCTTTATACACTATTTTGGTTGGTGATTCTGTACGGTTGTAAACCAAAGTCTGCTGTAGATATCTTAGAAAAGCAAAAACAACAAAAATAACCGTGTAAAAAACCGCAGAATGCAGCCTTCCCTGAATTTCCGGGGATAAAGTAAACATCAAATAGCAGACAATTGCGAGAGCTACCGAAATTGAAAGCGTGATATCTGCAAACTGAACATTATAACCATCCAAGGCCTTTCTGGTTTTGCCTGAAATCTGTGCATTAATCAGCTCTCCTCTTCTTTTACCGATTGCTAATACCAATGCAAGAACAAATGTGAGCAGTGTTGCCCATTGTGATATGAAAATTCCTGTAATATATCCTCCTGCCTGAACACGAAGAACAAAGCCAATGGCGATAATAAAAATATCTATAATAGGAACATGCTTCAGCTTGAAAGTATATGCAAGATTCATTACAAAATACAAGATGATGATTAAAGCAAATTTCCACACCTCAATATGTAAGAAAAACTGTGCAGACAATACTAAAATAACATCTGTAATAATCAATCCGGTAAGAATGGCTATTGCTTTCTGTTTGGAAACAGCTCCGCTTGCCAATGGTCTTCTTCTCTTTTCAGGATGCTTTTGATCTGCTTCAATATCATTATAATCATTCAGAATATAAACAACTCCGGCAGCTAAAGAAAATATGACAAAAGCAAAAATACTTTTGGCAAGTAAATCTATATTATTGATATTCCCGGAAAAGAATAATGGTACAAAGACAAACAGGTTTTTCACCCATTGCTCTACACGAAGTAGCTTTAGATATTTCTTCATTTATGTAGTTTCGAGTGCAAAAATACTGATTTATAAAATATTGACGTATAAAAATACAAAAAAAACCGCCGCGGCGGTTTTTTGAAATAATATTTATTTATTAAATGTATTACTGACCGTTTTGAGCGTCATTAATCATTTTCTCGTTTGCTGTAATAGCAAATTCAACTCTTCTGTTTTTTGCTCTTCCCTCATCAGTATCATTTGATGCGATCGGCATAGCCTCACCCTCTCCTAAAGCAAACATTCTGCTTGCCGCAATACCTTTTGATACTAAATATGATTTAACAGCATTAGCTCTTCTTTCAGAAAGCTTTTGGTTGTAGTCATCAGAACCTTTACTGTCTGTATGACCGTAAATATTAATATTTGTGTCTGGATTATTGATCAATACTTCTGATAATTTATCAAGATTGGTTTTAGCCAAAGCAGTAAGATTAGAAGAATCAAATGCAAAAGTAACAATACTTTCATTTAAAGTAATTTTGATTCCGTCACCAACTCTTTCAACCTCTGCACCAGGAAGAGTCTCTTTGATCTCTTTTGCCTGCTTATCCATTTTACTGCCGATAACATTACCTGCTACACCACCGATAACTCCTCCTAAGACTGCACCTAACGCTGCATTTTTACCTTTTCCTACATTATTTCCCAAAATACCACCAATTACTGCTCCCGAAGCTACACCTACTGCAGTTCCTCTCTGCTGATGATTGGAATTTTTCACTGTTTCACAGCTAGTTAAAACCAAAGCTGTAGATAAAAATAATGCACTAATATATGTTTTGTTAAATTTCATTGTAAATATTTTTAAAAATTATCTGGTAAAATCCATCCCTGTTCTCTGAAAGTTATATACAACCTTCACTGTATTGCCCTGGAACGGAACATTTTGTTCTAAAGAAAATTCATCCGTACCTCTGTCAATAAGATTTAAAGTATATCCTGCTGTGTTTTGTTTAGCTTTTGTTCCGTCTACAATTTTTTTAAAGCTGAAAACATTAGATTTGATATCAATCTTGATAGGTTGGATAAGTTTAGGACAAGATCTGCCTCCGTCAAGAGTATATGACCCTGAATAGTTGTTCGGAATAAATCTCCAGTGGCTTCCTATAAAGCATTGAGCATCGGCTCCCTCGTCAAAAGGCTTTATTTTATAAGCCTTATCGTAGTCTATACTAACGATTTGCCAGTCACCTTTCATTTTCAGAAATTCAGCTCTTTGATTTTGAGCTTCACCTGCTTTTTTAACTCCGGAACAAGACACTGCAAAAAGTGAAGTTCCCACTATGCCTGCAAGTAATAGTTTTTTCATAGTTTAATGTTTAT
>VFQP010000425.1_pt1 | contig 86392 bp, 73 predicted proteins | sample 3512351 | NCBI WGS metagenome assembly VFQP01 (sample SAMN10412372, study PRJNA504923) | tailings metagenome | isolation source: Relicate 1 Philex TSF1 revegetated site | place: Philippines: Tuba, Benguet | collected 2017-08-29
ACTTCCTGACCAGCTCCAACCAAGGCACGAATCTCAATTTCAAGCTGAACGGAGTTGCCGTCTCCCGGACCAGCAACCAGGTGAACGACTTGGTGCCGGGCGTCAGCTTTACGATCAAGGGAACGACGACAGGCAGCGAAAGCTTGGGAATCTCGTTATCAAGCGACCGATCCAAGATCTCCGACGCCATCACAGAATTAGTCGACGCTTACAACACTCTGCAAGCGAAGGTTGGCGAGCAAGTGGGCTTCAGCGCCGGCTTGCTGTCGGGTGACATTCTGGTGCGCGAGGCGCAGGATGTTCTGCGCAAAACTGCAAGCTTTGGATTGGCGGATGGGAAGCTGAAGAATTGGTCTGACTTGGGCGTAACCTTCGCCCAGACGGGCCAGATGACTTTTGAGAAAACCGCGTTCGATGCCATAGGCGACACGAACCTGGGCGATATCTTTCAGTTCTTTTCTTCCGAGGAAGGCCTTGGGGAGATGGATCGACGAATTTCGACGTATACCAACGAAGTGACCGGACTCGCGAAAGTCGCAATCGATCAGTACGAGAAGACCAACCAGCGCCTCAATGATCGAATTTCCGAGATGACGGACCGGGTTCGGGTAATGCGGGAAACCTACCTCGCAAAGCTGCAGTACGCGGATTCTCTTCTAGGCCGCCTTGAAGGTCAAAAAACTGTTGTGGACGCCAGTATCAATAGCCTGAATCTGGTTCTGTACGGAAAAAGAGAGGGCTAAGGGGAATAATGACAACTGCGGATATCTTAGCCGACATCGGCGCCATCGACGCGAACTTGCTAAGTCTGCCGATCGACGAACTGGAACGCATGAGCTTTTACGTGCAAGAACGCGATAAGCTGCTGCGCAGACTGGAATCTTCGCTGGAAGACAACCTCGCCGCCGCGCAAGGTGCGAAAGATGGGCTACGGATCGTCAGCCAGCGCACTCACGAAATCAAGAGCCGCATTCAGCTCTCGCGCGAGCAAATCCTGGACAGCATGCAATCCGCGGATCGCCAGCTTCGCTTGATCGATGGTTTCGGCCAAGGTAGTGTTCAACAGGAACTAAACTCGCTCTCGATCGGAAGAATTCTGAGCCGGGTAGGCTAGAGCCGCGTAACCTAGGTCCGAAAGAGCACCTTCTCGTCGTTAAAGGTCCGCACGGCCACGAAAAAACAAATGGCGGCATAGCCAACGTTGGCAAGATTTGTGAGAAGCAGCGGCATCGTCTCCACATCGCCTTGGAGAATCCCTTTCAAGACTTGGCTGGCATTGAATATGGGAATCAAACTCGTGAGCGCGTTCAATTCCATGCCAGGCAAACCACCCAGCAGTGATGGGAAGATCACGACCATGATCAGAGGCGTCAAATAGCTCTGTGCTTCCTTGAAACTCCGAGCGGCAATCGCGATCGCGATCATCAACGCCCCTGCCATGACAGCCACGGGCATCAAGGTGAGCAGAACCAGGCCAAGTGTTTTCGCATCCACGGGTGCATTCCCAATGAACTTGTCCGCGCCTTCAAAGAACTGGCTGCCCGAACGCAAGCTGTAGAACAAGCTGCCGGTCGTCAGTATGGCCGTCGCATAAGTCGCCGTTACGCAGGCGAGGATCTTGCCCAAAACGATCTCCGTGCGGCCCGCCGGGGTCGCCAGCAACGCCTCCAGCGTCTTGCGCTCCTTCTCTCCAGCAGTCATATCCACTGCCGGGTACATACCACCAGAAAACATCAGTAGGATTACGACGTAGCCCAACATGGAGCCAAGCAGAAAGCCGCCCATCTTGCGCTCGTCGGCGACATTCTCCCGCTTCACCTCGAAGGGCTTCAGCGTCTCAGGCCCCAAGTTGGCCGCACGCAGTTTCTCGAGAACCGTCGCATCGCGAAACTCCGCCAGCGCCGTCCGCAGTTTTTCGGCGGCGCGTCCGCTTGCTTGCCGGGTGCCGTCCGAGTAAAGCGACACCACGCGTCCATCCGTCGAAACGGCAAAGCCGGCGGCCGCCTTTTTTTCACGAACAGCCTGGGGAACATCGTCCACTAATACCCGCGTTAATCCGCTCGCGGTGATTACTTTGTCGAAAGATTCCGGCACGGCAGAGCGGCCCAGAGCGACCGTTGTCGCTTCCAGGCTTGCCTTCTTCCCCGCACTATCCACGAACTTTCCGATGACGGCGAAAAGCACTGGAAAAACAATGGTGGGCAGGACCACCATGCTGAAGAGCGTACGCCGGTCGCGTAACAGGTCGGTAATTTCTCGCAGGTAAACAGTGCTCACAACAGAGAACTTCATTGCACACGCTCCCTGGGGTCCGCGGGTAAGCCGAGGAGTTCCAAAAAGATTTCTCGCAAGCGCTGCTTTCCCGTCGACGTTCGCAATTCCTCCATCGTCCCGGATACCTTAATCTCGCCTCTGTGAATGACGGCGATTCGGTCGCAGAGGTATTCGGCCTCTTCCATGATGTGCGTCGAGTAGACGATGCATTTGCCGCGGGCCTTGGCATCGAGGATCGCGGCTTCGATGACTCGCGCCGTTGGGACATCGAGGGTAGCCGTCGGCTCGTCGAGAATCAGAATCGGAGGGTCGTGCACCAAAGTGCGTGCAATCGCCGTCTTCTGCTTCATGCCGCTCGATAGCTTGTCGGTCCGCGTATCGGCGAACTCATTCATGTCAAGCATGGCGATAAGCTCCTCACTTCGCCGCCGCAGCGTCGCTGCTTCCACTCCGGCCATGCGCCCAAAAAACTGCATGACCTCGCGAGGCGTCATCCGCAAGTAGAGCCCCATATCGCCAGTCAAAAAGCCGATGTTCTTCCGCACCTCAGATGGATTTTTCTGGATATCGAATCCCGCCAGCGTGGCCCGGCCGCTCGTTGGCGCGAGCAAGGTCGAGATAACCCGCAACGTCGTGCTTTTTCCAGCGCCATTCGGCCCCAGCAGGCCAAAAATCTCTCCCGCCTCCACGCGAAAGCTCACACGGTCCACCGCTTTCACTTGCCCGCGTTTCTTATCCGAAAATTCCCGACTCAGTTCCTGGACTTCGATCATTGCGGAATTCCCTCCACGTGAATCCTACGTTGCGCTTCGCCTATCCGCTCGATCCGAATGGTCGGAGTCTCGCGTGGCCAGAGGTTCGGAAAGCGCTCGCCCCATTCCACCAGCATCGGCCAGGGCCTGTCCATCATTTCTTCGATCCCAATACCCAATACTTCTCCGGCCGTCTCCAGCCGGTAGAGATCGAGATGGTACAAACGCACCGGTTCACCGTACTCGTGGATCAATGCAAAGGTAGGCGAGCTTACGTCTCTTTCGGGCAGCCCTAACAGTTCCGCCGCTACGCCTTTCACGAACGTTGTCTTACCCGCACCTAAGTTCCCGATCAAAAGCACGGGGCCCGCGGGCAATCGCCGCGCCAAGCCGCGCGCCACAGCGATCGTCTCTTCCGGCGACCTCGTCACAAACTCAAGCGAGCTCAAGCAAGGCCTCGCCAAAATGCTCGTTCATCTCGCTAGCGAATAAAGTCTTTTCCTGTCCGGCCAATTCGCCGCACCGCCCATGCAAGAACACAGCCGCCAACACCGCCGCTCTTGGCTCCCCGGGAAACTGCGCCAACATGCCCGCAATCATACCCGTCAACACATCTCCCGTACCGCCCTTGGCCAGGGATGGCGAACCCGTCGGATTGATCCAAACCTGCCCGTCCGGCCAAGCGACCAAGGAGCGATGCCCTTTCAAGACTAGAACCACGTTCCACTGTTGGGAAAACGCGCGCGCGTCCGCCAAGCGATCTACCAGCGGCCGACCAAGCAATCTGCTCATCTCCTTCGGATGCGGCGTCAGCACGCGCAAGAGGCCCGGCGCAATCTTGACACTCCAGGGAGCCAGTTGGTTGAGAGCGTCGGCATCGAGAACCATCGGCCGTTCTTCTTCAGCAGCCCAAGCGGACAACCAAGAAGTTTGCGCAGGATCCAAGCCTAGACCCGGCCCAACCGCAATCACTGACTTGCCTTCTTCAACCTTTGCGGCCGGCCACTCTCCCATCATTAGATCCGGCCAGCACTGGCTGAACGTGGGGTCGGGCGAATACAAAGTCACCAATCCAGCGCCGATCCGCAAAGCCGCTTGGCCTGCCAGCTGCAAAGCGCCATGTTTTCCGTGTGCTCCCCCCAATAGCGCCACATGGCCGAATGAGCCTTTGTGCGTATCCGGTTTTCGCGCTTGCAAGACGGGCGCGAGATCCTCGCGATCCGTGAGGTGCAGCGAAGACTGCAAGAATTGCGAGGGAATTCCAATATCCGCCACCACAAGCCGCCCGGTTTGTTCCGCCGTCGAGCCGTAAACCAACTCCAACTTCGGCGCCGCGAACGTAACGGTAGTCTCCACGCGTGCGCAAAGACTGCTGCCGAGTCCGGTAGGCCAGTCCACGGCCCAGCGGCGAGCCAAGGGAAGATCATTAAAGACTCTTATCCACTTCGCCAAAAGCTCCTTAGGCTCGCCCTCACTCCCAGTGCCCAACATTGCATCGATCGCCAATGTCGCCGCCGCTAAATGCGGCGGCGCTTCTAAGTGAACGTCCACCCTTGAAAGCTTCAACATACGCAACTGCGCCGCCGCATCCTCGCCTAATTGCTCCACGGGGAACGCGAGCAGCACGTCCAGGGATGCCGGCCGATGCAAGCGTTTGAGCAGTCGCGCAATTGCCAGCCCATCCCCGCCGTTATTTCCCTTGCCGCAGAAGATAGCAACGCGCTCCTGACGCAAACTCGGAAACGCCTTCTCCAATTCGCGCAGCACCGCGTAGGCGGCGTTCTCCATCAAGACAAGGCCGGGAATTCCCGCCGCGATGCTTTGGCGATCCGCCTCCCGCATCTGAGCCGCCGTGAGAACCTTCATTCGTCCTGACTCAACCCTTTCCCACCGCCACCAAAACTGTTTCCAACTGCTTCAGGGAACTCGCAGGCCCCATCACGATCAAATGGTCGCCCGGTTCGACTTGCTCATCGGCGCCTGGATTAAAGACCATACGCCCTTCCGCCCTTCGCAGCGCCAGCACCGAAACTCCATACTGCTCTCGCAGTTGCTTCATGTCACGCAGCGAGCGGCGAGCGAAGTCGCTGCCTTCTCCAATGCGCAACTGTTCGATGCCCAAGTCGACGCTCGAATCCAGAGTCGCGTAATCGAGGAATTGCGTCACATGCGGCCGCAGAATCGACTGCGCCAAACGAGACCCCGTAAAGCCGTAAGGAGAAAAAACGCTATCCGCCCCCGCCCGCTTCATCTTCGCTTCCGCCTCGTCTTCATTGGCGCGCGCCGCCACGTTCAAAAGCGGATTTAGCGTCTTGGCCGACAGAGTCAGAAAGAGATTGTCCGCATCGGTCGCCAGCGCCGCGATCAAACCACGTGCTTTGTCGATGCGCACTTCGCGTAGCGTCTCGTCGCGGGAAGCATCCGCCAGCACGCCCAGCATACCGCTGCGCATCACACCCTCAATGCGCTCCTCATCGTTATCTACAACAACGAAGGCCGCGCCGCTGCGGCGAAGCTCCATGGCCGCGCCGCGCCCGACGCGTCCGAATCCACAGACGATGTAGTGATTCTCCAAAGAATCGATCATCTTCCTTGTTTTCCTTCTAGCAAAGTAGCGGTCCAGTTACAGCTCGAATATAGTCGAGGTCATCATCCCAACGCCGAAAAGAATCGTGTTGGCTCCCAGCAGCAGGTAGATCATATTGAAAACCCGTCCCGCAGTCGAAAGCGCCCTCACTTCGTAATAGCCGACGGTGGTCAGGGTAATGACCGACATGTAGAGAGCATCGAACCACCGAAAGCCGTCGATGATGACGTAGCCCAAGGTTCCCACCGTCAAAAGGGTCGCAATCGCAGCCAGGAAGATCAGAGCGCGCCTGCGAAGGATTTCCACTGTTCACTTCCTTCTGGCGATGAGCAGCGTCATGTCGTCCTGCAATTCCGGCGATCCCGTCCAATCCATCACCGCGCTCATGATGGCCTGAATGATGACCGCATCCGGCTGTTGCGCATGCTTGCGCAAGACCTCGATCAAGCGCTCCTCCCCAAACATTTCGCCATACTCGTTTTGCGGTTCGCTGATGCCATCGGTGTACAGAAGGAGGATGTCGCCGCTCTCCAAGTGGATCTTACTCTCGCCGTACTTGGCAAACGGAAAAGCGCCCACCACCATGCCATCCACTTCCAACACGCTTGCCTCGTTCCTGCGCAGCAGGATTGGAGGCAAGTGCCCTGCGTTGGTATAACGCAACTCATTGGAAACCTCATCGAAGATTCCAAAGAAGAATGTTGCGAACTTTTCCGGCGCCGTGTTGTTATAAAGCTGCTTGTTTAGCTCCGTTACCAGCTTCGACGTACCGACGTCCTCGGCGCAATTCTGTATCTGCGAACGGAAGCTCGATTGTACGGTAGCCATCAGCAACGCCGCCGAAATTCCCTTGCCTGCGACGTCGCCCATCGTGAAACTCAGCTTCGTGTCGCAGATGCGGTGAAAGTCGAAGTAGTCGCCGGACACCATGCGCGCCGGTTGGTAGTGAGCGGTCAGCACCAGTCCCGTCGATTCCGGGACTCCTTTGGGATACAACTGACGCTGGACTTCGCGAGCGATCTCCAGTTCCGCGTTCAATCGTTCGTTCTCTTTGGCTACTTGCAGCAATTGCTCCAGGTGCTCGGTCATGCGGTTGAAGCTGTCGCCCAACTGCGCGATCTGATCGCTTCCGCTGATCGGAATGCGATACGCGAAATCGCCTTCCATTACGCGCCCCGTGCCGGTGTACATCTCATGCACCGCTTTGGTAATTGTGCGAGTCAGGCTAACGCCGATGATCAGCGCGATCAATTCGAAGATCAGGAAGAGCACCGACAGGATGTAAAGTGGATTCAACCCGAAGTTTTGATCCCAGTCCGCACGGTTCGAAAAGATAACGCGTAGCACGCTGAAGATGCGCGTCTGGATGCGCAGCACGGCGTTGACGCGCTGCTCTGGCTTCGCCCAGTCTTCCAGCGGCACCAGGCTAAACCAGTTCAGTTGGAAATCGAAGGTGTTAATCGGCTGCGGGATCGTCACCTCTCGTTCTTTCACGGCCGCCTTCTTGTTCCCCCGCAAACGGAAGCCCTTGGCCGGCACTTCCTCCACCGCGCCCACCAAACTCACCGGCCCCAGATTGGAAACCAGACTGGACAAGTAGTCGTTCGTCAGCGGCGCCATGGCCGTCACTTCCCCGTCGTCGCTATGAATGTGCGCCCACAGGTAGTAGAGGCCATCCTTCACGATAATGCCGGAGTGGTCTTTCCAACCCGCGGACGGTTTCTCGATCGGCGCCCCCGCTGGATAGGTTGCGACCTCATTGCCTTGGTCCAGACGAATCTCGAAATTCGGGAAGCGCTCCTCAAAGAACGCACCGAATCGTTCCATGGAAGCCACTCGCCGGTCGGCGGGTACTCGCAGAATGCTTTCCGCCGCTCCGCGCAGCGTTCCCGTCTGCCGGCTCAACTCACTATTGACAAGGTAGATCGCCATCTGCCCCGTCACCACATAGGTGGCGACCACCGCCAGCAGCGATAACAGCACCAAGGGCACCAGCGCCACGAACAGGTACGCCACGATCAGCCGGTTGCGCAAGCGCCAGATGATCGAACGCATCATCAATCGCCCCAAACGCCAAATCGCCATGGGGCCCGTGATGATCAGGCCCAGCACACTCAGCGAAATGACGATGTCGCTCCAACCCATCGACAAGGCCGACAGGAAGATCAGCAAAATGAGGCAAAAGATCCGCTCCCACCAGCCAATGCGGCTGATCGCTTCGTCGAAACTCAGCTTGCGCCGGGCGCCGGGGATCGGTGTCACGTTACAGGTATTGTCGCTTTACTTTCGGGAACTGGCGATCGCCGGCGTCTTGATCTCGGCTTCGCATAACGCATCGTTTGGATTGACATAGAGACAAGTCAATCCCTTGCGCAAAATCTCAAACGCATGATCCACGTCATCCGCGAAATGGAAGAGGTGCATGTCCTCGGCGCTGATCATGCCGTATTCCGCCAGGGCATCGAAATTCAATACTTTCTTCCAAAACGAGGTCCCATAAAGCAGGATCACCATCTCCTTATGCAGCTTACGAGTCTGCGCCAACGTTAACAACTCGGAGAGCTCGTCCAAGGTTCCAAAGCCACCTGGAAATACAATGAGCGCCTTTGCCAGGTAGGCGAACCAGAATTTTCGCATGAAGAAGTAGTGAAACTCAAAGCTAAGGTCTGGCGTGATGAAAGGGTTCGGAAATTGCTCCATCGGCAAGCCGATATTGAGCCCGATAGAAAAGCCACCCGCTTCGTGCGCGCCGCGGTTTGCGGCTTCCATGATGCCCGGCCCGCCACCAGTGCACACCACGAACCAGCGCTCGGAATGCGTCAGACTCATGCTCCATTCCGTCATCCGCTTGGCCAGCTCCACACACTCCGTGTAGTAGCGCGCCATCGGATGCGTTGCAAAGTCCGGGCTCTCAGGTGCGGGAATGCGCGCCGATCCGAAAAACACCAGCGTGTCGTGAATCTTGTGCTGGCGAAATTCGCGCAGTGGATCCAAGTATTCACTCAAGATGCGCACACTGCGCGCCTCGGGCGAATTCAGGAACTCCGGCTTCTCGTAGGCCAGCAAATCACGTGGCCGCTTCGGGGGATGTTGTTCCGCCATGTTTCTCCTTCTCTGCTTCTAATTCGCGCACGCGCGTCTCCAGTTCCCGCAGACTCCGCACCATCTCTCCCAGCTTGGGGAAGGCAGTTACCGCTCTCCGCCAATCGCGATAATCGAAGGCCGGCGAACCGGAGACGACATGCCCGGCTTCGACGTCGTGACCGATACCGCTTTGCGCGTATACAACCGCGTTGTCGTGAATCGTCAAATGCCCACTGATGCCCACTTGGCCAGCCAGCAACACGCTCTTCTTCAAAATGCTCGAACCCGCCAGCCCCACCTGCGCACAGATGATATTGTCTTCGCCCACCACGCTCGCATGCCCCACCTGCACCAGCGAATCTACTTTGGCCCCGCGCTCCACGCGCGTCTCGCCCAGCGTCGCCCGGTCAATGTTGGACAGCGATTGAATTTCCACGTCGTCCCCAATCACCACGATGCCGCTCTGCACAATCTTGTGATGCGTGCCGTCAGCCCGCTTAGCGAAGCCATATCCATCCGCGCCCACCACGGCATGATTTTGCAAGATCACCCGGTTGCCCACCTTGCAATACTCGCGAATCACCGCATGCGAATGCAGCAAAACGTCGTCGCCAATCTCCGCCCCGGCGTAAATAACCGCATGCGAATGCAACCGCGCATTCCTGCCGACCTTAACGTTTTCGCCCACCACGGCGAATGGCGCAATACGCGCCCCCTCGCCAATTGTTGCGCTCGCGGCCACTGATGCCAGCGGCGAAATCCCCAGCGGCAAGTCCGGCGGTTGGTAAAACAACTCCAGAGCGCGGGCAAAATCGAGATAAGGGTTCTTACTCACCAGCGTCGGCAGCGCGGCAATCGCTTGCGCGGCGATGATCGCCGAGGCCGCTGTGTTCTTAACTTTGTGTGCGTACTTCGGATTCGCCAGGAATGTTAATTGCCCAGTTCCAGCCTGTTCCATCCCGGCCAGCCCGGAAATCTCGACGTCTTCGCCCACCAACTCCGCGCCCAAGTGCCGTGCGATATCCGAGAGCAGCATAAGGTTTCATTATCGCTTGGCTATAAAGAAGCGCTTCAGCAACTCGGTACACTCAGCGCCCAAGACCCCCTCCTCCACCTCCACCCGGTGATTCAACAACTCCGAATCCGCGATTTGGAACTTACTGCGCACCCCGCCAAAACGCAGATCCCTAGCCCCAAACACAAGCCGCCCCACACGGGCATTCACCAGTGCTCCCGCGCACATCGGGCAGGGCTCCAAGGTCACGTAGAGCGTGGCATTCTCCAAGCGATAGTTCCCGGAGCGCCGCCCCGCTTCGCGCAACACCAGAATCTCCGCGTGGGCCGTAGGATCGTTTTCATGGATCGGGCAGTTAAACGCCTCCGCCAGGAGCCTTCCATCCACATCCACCAAGACCGCGCCCACGGGTACTTCGCCCGCCGCCTCTCCTTTGCGCGCCATCGCGAGCGCGCGCCGCATCCAATGCTCGTGCAAAACCTCGTGCATCAGAACAGGTCCAACAGAAGCGGCCGCCGCTCATAAAACGGCTCGCCATATTCCACGCCCACCATCGCCCCAAAAACCCGCGCTCGGGACGCCACCAGCGCCAGGAATTCCGCCTCCTTCTCATAGAGCGCCTTGTGCTTCCGGATTGCTTCAATCTTCACTTCAAACTGCGCACTGATATCCACGATGAAGCTTGGCCTGGTCGTCGACGCGCCACAGGCAAATGCAATTCGCGCGGGACGATGCGGCTCCAAGTAATCGTCCAGCCTCGGCAAGCCAGCTAAATATGCGCCATTCTCCACGAGTTGCATCGATGGCCGCGCGTCGGGATGCGGATGCTCCCCATCAATGCCAATCAGGAACTTCGGCTTTAAGCGCTTGATCTCCCCAGTAATCGACATCCGCGAATGAATCGTATCTTCCACACGCGCATCCGGCAGCCGCACAGAGCCGCGCCACGCCACACCCAACAAGGCCGCCGCTTGTTCCCCCTGTTCCAAACGCAGTTCGCCGTGCGAGCGCGTCCCGGCCTCGCCCCCCGTCAAATCCAGAATCGCTACCTGCTTCCCCTGCTCCACCAGCTTGCGAATCGTCCCACCGCACAGCACCTCGGCGTCTCCGGGGTGTGGCAGCAGAAAAGCGGCGTCCACCTCCGGCAGGTTATCTAGGTATTGGCTGGCAAGCCTCGTGGGCCACGCGGAACTCATAGTTGTCTACCAACCATGATCGCGCCTCACTCGCCAACGCGGCTTGGTAGGCATCGCCTGAATCAAGATACAGCCCGCGATGAAGCCGCCTATGTGGGCAAACCATGCCGTCCCGCCCGCCTGCGGATTCGCCGAAGCCAAGCTCCCGAAGCCGCTAAAGAGCTGGGTCACAAACCACCACCCAATCATCAGGAGCGCCGGCACCTCCACCGTCATAATGAAGAAGACCAGCGTGGTCACGCGTGAAGCCGGAAACTTCATCAAGTAAGCCCCCATCACCCCCGATATCGCGCCACTCGCCCCAATCGCGGGCACCACGGAATTCGCATTCAAAAACACATGCCCGATGCCCCCGGCCAACCCACAGGCCAGATAGAAGATCAGATAATTCGCATGCCCCAGGATGTCTTCGATGTTGTCGCCAAAGACCCAGAGGAACCACATGTTCCCAATCAGGTGCATCCACCCGCCATGCAGGAACATAGACGTAAATAGCGTCTCCCAATCGAAACGCGCCGGCACCGTGCCATTGCGCATCATGAATTCCGTAAGTTCAAACTCACTCAGCGAAAGTTGATAGAAAAACGCCGCGACGTTCAACAGAATGATCACCGACGTCACAAACGGCGGCCGTTCGCTCTGTTGCGAGTCGCGTAGCGGAAACATATGGCAAGTCTAGCCAGTATTCACGGACTAATTCGAGACGCGACTACGCACGTCGGCCAACTCACGCCTCTCCGCCCGCGCCATCAATGCCTCCGCCTTGGCAAGATTCGCAATCCCGCCCCGCGCCCCGATCGCCGTGCAATTCAATGCTGCCATCGCGTTCGAAAACTCGAGCACCTTCCCGATCTCCCATCCCGCCAGCACGCCATAACAAAAACCGCCATGAAAAACATCACCCGCGCCCGTCGTGTCCACACAATTCACGACAAAGGCTGGTGAGTAGTGGAACTTGCCATCCATCAAAGCCAGCGCCCCGTGCGCGCCCAAGGTCATCGCCGCACAGCGCATCCCAAACTCTTCCTGAATCATCTCCAGCGCCTTGAAGGGATCGCTTTGGTGCGTCCACTGCACCGGAAATTCGCTGGACGCAATCAAGTAATCCACGTAAGGCATTACGCGCTCAAAGCCCTTGTAGATCGTGTCGATATCAACCGTTACAGGAATGCCGTTCTCGCGTGCGATCCGCGCCGCCTTTTCCATGGCCGGAGTATCGTGACCGTCGATATGCAGGAGCCGCGCGTTGGTAATCATCTCTGGCACGATTTCTTCCGGCTTCAGCCGCAAACATTCCGGCCTTTGCCAAAAGACCGTCCGCTCGCCCGTCGATTGATCGATCACGATGTACGCACTTTGGTTCTGGCAGTTCTTGCGCTGCTGCACATGGTCGAGATTGATGCCGCTGGTCAGCAGACTTTCCATCTGCACCTGCCCACGTAGATCGTCACCCAAGGTTCCGACGTACTTCGTACGCAAACCCAATTTCGCGCAGGCCACCATGGCGCTCGCTACCTGCCCGCCGGGGCTCAAAATTTCTTGCGTAAACGGACCCTTGCCGGCGTAGGAAGGGAAGTGAGGAACAATCAACAGGGTGTCGGTTGCGTTGAGGCCTATGCCTACAACGTCGAAATCAGGCATCCCTACAGATTACAGCGGACTCGCAGTTTATAGTTTTTTCGCCTATTGCTTTTCCGGAGGCATTCGGTACACATAAATCCGGTGCTGCCGCTTGTGCGCTTCGATCTTTTCTTCCGCGATGGGCTTCCAACCGGCGATTTCATAATCGTGCGAGATCACTCGCGTGCCGGGTTTCAAGCTCTTCTCGAGCTTGGGCTTCAAGGTGTTGTTGGAGTCGCGCAACAGATAAAGAATGACCACGTCGGCGTCGTTCAACTCCGCATCGAAAACATCCCCATGCACCACGCTCGCTTTGTCTTCCAGCCCCAGCTTCTTGATCTCTTCCTTGCTTTGCTTCACTAGGCGTGAAGAGATTTCGATTCCCACGGCATTCGCGTTGAACTTCTGCGCGGCGGCAATCACCACCCGCCCGTCGCCGCTCCCGAGGTCGTAGACCTTTTCGCCCGGCTTGATCTTCGCCAAATCCAACATCCGGTCCACAATCTGCACCGGACTCGGCACGTAGGGCGCCAATTGGTTCGGATGGATTTCGGGCTTAACCTGCCCGAAGATACCCGTCTTCTGTTGCGCGACAGCCGTCAGCGCACAAGCGATTGCCAGGACCCCAAGCTTCATATGTTTCATTTTAGCGGTATCGAATATTTACTGCGCAGGCTGACCGGTCCGCTTTGCCGTCTTCGCCTTGCCGATCCTTTCCACCATTTCCGAAACGGCGAACCAGAGATCCCGAGGCCGGCTGATCGTGTATTCCACCCCGCGGAAGAACTTCACCGCGTGCCCGATCGAATCCCGCCACGGTATCTGCTGAGGATACAAGTTGTAGTTCAGATAGAAAACCGGGAAGCCTACATTACCGACGCTTCGCAAAGCCTCTTGGGGTACATTTGCGTCCAACAGAACCTTCGGCCCCACAAACACCAACCCGTCATAAGGGTCGCCCGCATCGCCACCAGAGCCTACTTCCTTTTGCAGCAAATCGCTCAAGAACTCGGTCTCGGAGTTCTTGGCCGCGAGCTTCTTAAAGTCCACCGTCCCTAACTTGATTTCGTCGATCGCCGCGCCGATTTTCGGAAAATCGAAACAGTCACTCGCCTCGCTGCGGTACAGCACTTTTTGGTCCTGCATATTGAAAACGACCAGCGAGAACTTACCGATACGGGGATCCCGGCTGATGCTGCGCAAGATACTCGTCAACGCGGAAGTGTCTACCGGCTTCATCGTGCTGGACGAGGCTTTCTGCGGGGCGAAATTGATCATCACCTTGACGTTCAAATTGGCGTCGCTCGCGTTCCGTTGCACAGGCGGGTCCTCGCGAAAGAATTCGAAGTCGCTCGGCGCCACATTCAGATTCTCCAGATTCATCGAAATCTGCTTATCTTTACTAGGCAGTTCCGCGTTCACATCCCAACTTGACGAACACACACGCTCCGCCCGGTCCCGCATCAGCCAATCGATGTGATACTTGCCCTCGCCAATGTCGAACTGCCCCTGCAATTGCGCATCGCCCTTGGCATCTTCATCAATTTCGGGAACTTTCAGCCGCTGTATAAAATAGCGCTCATTCTCGGGGTTATCCACCGGCCGCACCCGGAAGACCACAGTCAGCAGGTTCTCCGAACCCGCAAGCTCCTTCATCGGTACTGTCACCTCGTACCCAGAGTGAAATTTCAGGTCAAACCCAAGCAAGGGCTTTACCTCCTCCACCTTGCACGGCAAATCCTGCCGCGCTTCCCCCGCTTCGAAGATCGCCATGTCCGTTCCAAACAGCCTTGGCGTCTTCCCTCCCGCGAGGAAAGTCTGAGCCAACAAAGCATCCGTGAGCGTGAGACCTGCAAGCAGGCCAAAAACCATCGCGCTCGGCCGACGCTGCATCCCTAGTGCATTGCGCATCGAACCACTCCCCTACAGAGATTTAAAATGCCAGACGCTCTTCCGCACCAGGCTCGACTCGGCACCCAGCGCTAGATCACGTATCAGAGCGGCGTCTTTCTTATCGATGTATTCTATTCTTTCCGTGTGACAAAATTAAGCCCTCTTGCCAACTTTCATCGGAAAAAAATCAACTTTGAGTAGAGGCTAGGTCTAGAAAAGTTCTAGGCCTAATAAAACTAGCAGCGCAACAAGTCCACGCCCCGCTCCGCCACCATCATCACGGGAACGGCCGTATTCCCGCTTGGGATCACGGGCATCATGCCCGCGTCGATTACGCGTAATCCGCTTATGCCGTGAACTCTTAAATTGCTATCCACCACGGACATACGGTCTTCCCCCATACGCGTGGTGCCTGCGGCATGCCACATCAATCCAAACTCCGGATCGCCCTCCCCCGTCCCCATGGCACCGCCCCAGCGCCGAGCCATTTCGATGCCAATCTCAAGCCGTTTCCTGTCCTCCGGCTCCTCCAACACATTAAAGTGCAAATCCGGCTGCTCCGTCGGGTCGCCGCTTCGTAGCCGCAAATAACCCCGACTGAAGGGCCGCAATAGCGCCGTCCAAATCGCAAAGCCATTGCCTTTGCGCCGCATCGGAACGAAGTTCAATTGCAGATCCGGCGCAGGCGCCTCCGCATGGCTACGCAAGTAAGCTCCCGCCTCCACCAACGGCGAACTCAACGGTCCCCCGCCGCCCATGCGGTATTTCGCTTGCTCCCACATTCCGGCATCCGGATTCAATTGCGGAAACGTATCGCTCGAAAACTCCACGCCTGCGCGCACATGCTCCTGCAAGTTCTCGCCCACGCCCGGTAAGTCCTGTACCACTTCAATACCCACGCTCTCTAAATGCCTTGCCGGTCCAATCCCGCTGCGCATCAAAATCGCCGGGCTCTGCAAAGCCCCCGCGCAGAGCACCACGGCAACACGCGCCTGGATTCTTTCCACTTTGCCGTTGCGCAGTACCTCGACGCCCTTCGCCCGCCGGCCTTCCAGGATCACCCGCGTCACCTGCGCGTCGCAAACCGTCGTTAAGTTGCTGCGCCCCTCGCGCTCCACCCGGCCCAGATAAACCTCGCGCGCCGTCACCTTGCGCCCCTGCCGCTGCATCACCTGCCAGTGCACGGCGCCATCATTCGCGTATCGCTTCACAAACTCTGCGCTAAATTGATGCACCCAACGCAAGGGCTCCCGCGGCATCCCTTCGCGAAACGGTTTCTCGAAGTATGGCTCCACGTAATCCCAGCCCCAGCCGGGATTGCCAAGCTCGCGCCAGGCGTCGTAGTCGAAACGGTCGCCCGTGGCGTAGATGCCCGCGTAGATATTCGTCGACCCGCCCAGGCCCTTTCCTTGCGGATAAGCAAATGCAGCCCCGCCCAAATGCTTCTCCGGTAGCGCCTGGTAGCCCCAATTCATGGGACCTTTCGCGGCCTTCGGCCAAGCGCTCGGCACACTGGCTTCCGGCGCGGGCTTCTCCCCACCAGCCTCCAGCAGCAGCACATTCCATTGCTTGATTTCAGTAAGTCTGGCCGCCACGACGCACCCCGCCGTACCGCCGCCCACCACGATGTAGTCTGTGATCAATCTTTCAGCTTAGCGGGCCAACCATTAGCGGACCAAGGTCGGCCCAATACTCGGCCAGACCTGGGGATCGTGGTACCAATCGAAGACTGTCCCCGCGTTCGCTTCGCCTTCGACGACGCTGAAGTACTTCCAAGGCGCGTTCTTCAACTTGCCATGCACGATGATGATCCCCGGGGGTTCCTCGTCTCCCAGCACCGCCGTGTACTTCGCAAACTTCTCCTTGAACCCCGGCTTTCCATAGACTTCCCGGTAAAGCGCGCCCACTTTATCCGGTCCTTCCCACACATAACACTCCAACGAAAGATCTCCGGCCTGCACCTTCGGATCCCTTCCCGCCCACTCCTGAGCCTTGCCTATCGGCACGCTGAATAGGAAAATGCCCCGCTTGCCACTCAACCTTCCTACCGGCCCTGCGGACTCCAGCACCCCCGCCTTCCACATCGCATCTATGTGCGCCATGTGCTTCCTCTGCAACTCTTGCGACTCCGCCTTTTCGATTGTCCCGCTCTTCGGTCCCGAACCCAGGAAGCACAAAGAATAGTCCGCTGGCAAAACGCTTCCGGTCCCACATGCCAACATGAGCATTAGCCGCCACATCATCATACGGCGTCCAGAATAACGTGCCCCGCTTCCCGGCGCCAGCCCCGCAGTTCAGCCTCCACAGTTCAGGAACTTCGAACTGCTTTGCCAGCTTGCATCAGGATAGTAGGCAAACACTAGGGATCCATCTCGAATCGAATCGATCAGCTTCTTGGCGATCTTCTTGCGCACCGCAGGGCAGCCCCAACTCCGCCCCAATCGGCCAAGCTTTCGCGCAATCTCCGCCGAAACGTAAGCCGCTCCATGCATTACGATGGCTCGCACGCCACTCTGGTCGTTGTAGCCCGGCTCCAGGCCGTCCAACTTCATCGTGTAGCCATTGCGGCCTTGATAAATTGCGCCAGTCAAGAAAAGCCCCAAGCTGGTCTTCAGACTCCCCAAGTCGTTTGAAAAATGCCGGGCAAAATTGTCCCCGCTCTCCTGACCATGCGCTACCAGCTCTTCGAAGAGCAACTTTCTTTTTGCCAGATCAAACACCCAAAGTCGCGGCTCCACTGAAGGTTTGGAATAGTCGATGACGGTGAGAAGCGGTGACTGTACGGGGACTCCCTGAGCTGTGGCGCAATTGCTGGCGGCCAAAGCTTTCTGTAGCACTTGGCTCTCGATGCGGGGCGCTTCCCGCTGTAAATCGGAAGCGAGGCCATCGAGCCCTTCTCCCATCAGAACTGTTAAGGCGATGAAGAAATGCAAAACGATTAATGGGTTCCCGAATCGAGGATAGTAAAACCAGACACAGTATCTACGCGACGGGTCCGCCGAGCCATCGGTTACGACCATAGTCGAACCCGGATCCATCAGGCCGTAGACTTTCGCCACGAATTCGCCTGAAACGTGAATCCTTCCGACGATCTGAGCCTGTTTAAGCTTCCTCACCTCCCGGCTCATGGACATCCATCGGTAGGCTGTTTGTCCGGCCACAAAATTGCTTTTCGCTTCGCTACTGCCTCTATCCTCGCAAACACAGCTTCGTCCAACCCCTGTTCCGGATCCTTTATCTTGTTCTTCGCCCTGCCAATCAATACCCCATTGTGAATAACATTAGCCTTCGTGTCTGCTGAACTCACCACCAAGCTCAACGGTTCTGGTGGCGCCTTCCCTAGCATTCAATCTACGGCCGTGTTGGCAAGCTCTAACTAGCTCTGCAGATTGATCAGCGCCAGAATACCCGGATGGGTCAGCTGCGCCTGCTGTGACTTCTCCCCGGCATTTACCACTGTCGTCTCATGGAAGTTTCAAAGAACAGCAGCTTTGCAAATTCCATCGGCATGCACACACAACCATGCAACGCGGGATAACCAGGCAAATTGCGCTCTGTAGCGCCACGCGGCCCCAATTGAGCCGTTCCATATAGGGCATTGGAACTTAGCTGTGCAGGTTCGAATGATGCTCGGCGTCCTTTTGCAGGATGGCCAGGACCTCCGTCGGCGTCTCATGCCTCCTTTTTTCATTTTGCCCGTGCTCACTTTGCTCGCGCCGATGGCCACTCTATTACGGTAAACATAGGGGCGCTGCTCCGGTATGCTCCGAAGCAGAACCATCGGACCAGGCTTCGACCACTCAGACTGCCCGGGCTTTAAGCCACCAATGCTGGCCTCGTTCAAGAGGTTGTCTGGCTTCTGCGCAGTCGACAGCCATGTGAGGCTGAGCAAAGTTGCGGCAATTCGCGTACCGCGTGCATAAATGATTTCGGGCAAAAGCAAAGTCCACCAAGCGTAGCGGGCCAACGTCGGGCTCAGCCCCTGCTATACTGCTAAGTGATCTAGCAATCGTCGGGGCGTGGCTCAGCCTGGCTAGAGCGCCTGGTTCGGGACCAGGAGGTCGGAGGTTCGAATCCTCTCGCCCCGACCATCATTAAGTTCCTTCTCCCTCCCTTAATTTCAATCTGATATCTTCTGCGGTATCCATGCGCATTTTCTTGCGCCATTCCGTTCTTGGCGCATGCTTGTTGATTTCGTTGCGCGCGCAACGCCCTACTGGCTACGTAGATCCCCAGAGCTGTGCCCTTTGCCATGCCGAGATCGCTGCCAATTACGCACAGACCCCCATGGCGCGTAGCTTCGGATCCATCGGCACGGAAGTTGAGGCCCCACTGCTCAGCGCATTTACCCACCAAGGCTCCCGTCAGATATTTCGTCTGGAGAAGCGCAATCAGGAAACGTGGCTGGAGCGGCGCGAATCCGATGGCGATAATTTGCTGAGCCGGCGGCTGGATTACTTTATCGGTTCAGGCAACCACGCTCGTAGCTACTTGAGCCGCACAAAGGCAGGTGAGCTGGTGGAATCACCCGTCTCATGGTATTCGGAGGACGGAGGATTTTGGGCTATGAGCCCTGCCTACGACACACCTCAACATGCCGGTTTCAGCAGGCGAATCACCTACCGCTGCTTCTTCTGTCACAGCGCCTATCCGGAAGTACCCGCCTTTGCCAATCGTTGGGACAACTCGACGCATTTCCCCGCCACCCTTCCATCCGGCATCGATTGTCAGCGCTGCCATGGACCAGGAGAAGCCCACGTTGCAGCCGGTCGTAGGGGTAGCAGCATGGAGGAACTTCGCGCCGCCATTGTGAACCCGGCGAAATTGCCTGCCAAGCGAAGAGACGAAGTCTGTCTACAGTGTCACCTGGAAACCACAAATCTTCCGTTGCCGGGATTCCTCAAGCAACCGCATCGAGGGGTGTTTTCATACGTTCCCGGACAGGCTCTGGAAGAGTACATACTGCACTTCGACCAGGTTCCCTCACCGCTCACGGCGGAGCGCTTTGAGTTCGCTGGCGCGCCATACCGGCTGCGGCAATCCGCTTGTTATCTGCGCAGCGAAGGGCGGTTAACTTGCACCACCTGCCACCGCGCGCACAATGTCACTACGAAGCGACAACACGATCAAGCTTGCCAATCCTGCCACCCCCAATTTAGCCAGGGCAAATCCAACCAACGGCACCCCGCTACCGAAGATTGCGCCAGTTGCCATATGCCAAGAGGCCGTGCCGATGACGCCATCCATGTAACAACGCTTGACCATCGAATCGTGCGTAAACCGGATGCCCTCGTGCGCCCCAGGCCTCTGAGCGAGAGGAACGCATCCAATACTGCGCCCTACCGAGGCGCAGTTCGTCTTTACTATCCCGAGAAATTGAGCGATCCGGCGCAGCAGGACCTCTGGCTCGCTGCTGCCCAAGTCGCTAATCAGTCAAACCTCGCCAACGGAGTCGCTCTTTTGGAAAGCGCGATCGAGCGCCACCGCCCGCGCTCAGCGTATTTCTACGTGGAGCTAGCATCCGCCTACAGAGCGAGTGGCCGCAGTCCTGCATCGCTCTACCGGCAAGCTCTCGCTCTGGACTCGGATCATCTAGGCGCACTCTTGGGTTCGGGAGAGTTACCTCAGCTTCGCCGCGCCTTACAATTTGCCCCAGGGCACGTGGAGGCTACCCGTGCGCTCGCCAGCAAGTTACTGACTCTTGGCATCCGTGACGGCGCAATTGAGCTTCTGCGTTCCGCTCTCAATTCGGATCCAGACGCGCATGATCTCCACAACACACTGGGACTTGCCTTGCTCGCCAGCAGCGACCTATCCGCGGCGGAACGGTCTTTCCGCGAAGCTGTCCGGCTTCGGCCCGAACTGCCTCCCCTGCGCGCGAACCTTGCTACGCTGCTATCCCGACAGAAGAACTTTTCCGCTGCCACCAAGGAATTTGAGCAAGCGCTTTTTCTCGGCCCGCGCCCCGAAATCCATTCGGCCTATGGGTTGGCTTTGAGCGGAGAGGGAAGATTCCTGGAGGCCCGCAAACAATTTGAAGCGGCGATTGCCCTGAACCCCAAACTACCGAACACCCACAACAATCTTGGATTCATTCTGGAGCGCCTTGGGGAAAGAGATCTCGCGGCCGCTCATTACCGCGAGGCAACTCGATTGGAACCGAATTTCGCGCTTGCCAACTTGAATCTCGGCAAACTTACCGCTTCGCGAGAACTCCTCGAATCTGCTCTTCGATTGGCGCGAATGCAAAATGATAGAGCGCTGGCTCGCGACGCGGAAGCAGCCCTTCGCGCTCTTTCCACCCAGCCACGCTAGACGCTCCACCCTATCGCCGGTTAGGTGCGGTGCTCTCCATCCTGCGTCACACTGGAAGCGCCTTCTGGCGCTTGGCCGCTTCATGCAATTTCCCGCCACAACATTGGCAGCCCTTCTCCTCTGCTCAACTTTCCTTCTCGGGCAAGAACTACCAGCGAAGATCAAGCCATTGCTGGTAAAGAATTGCGTCGGCTGCCACAACGCCGGTTTCCGGTCTGGCAGTTTTGAATTACGCAGTCTACTCGCTACATCCTCGCTGGCTAAGAACGCGGACGTTTGGGAGAAGGTCGTAGACAAGCTCCGCAGTGGGGAAATGCCGCCGCCCAAGAGCAGTAGCATCAGCGCCCCGGAAAGGGCCTTACTGATAGAAGAAATCGATGCATCCCTGGCAGGTCTGGATGGCGGCCCTGCATCGAATCGCCCCGTCGCGCTCCGGCGTCTCAATCGCACGGAATATAACCATGCGGTTCGCGATCTGCTTGGGGTCGATTTCCGTCCGGCAGCGGACTTTCCTCCGGATGATACGGGCTACGGCTTCGACAACATCGGGGAAGTCCTCTCCGTGTCGCCGTCCCTTATGTCCAAGTACACAAAGGCAGCCGAAAGAATTGCCCGCGTGGCCGTCTACGGTCAGCCGCTAATTGCTCCTTCGTTGCAATCGCTGCAGCCCTGGTATGTAGACTTCGGAACTTCGCAAGAGGTGTTAAGCGATTACGATGAAAGCGGTTTGAGTCTCCCTAGCGCCCTTCATGTGACTCATTTCTTTCCAGTCGATGCGGAGTATGAAATCGCTGGCCTCCTCAGGGGCACTCGTCCCAGTGGCTCCGAAGATCTTCCAATTGCGTTTTGGATCGATGGCAAACAAGTTCAGGTGCTCGATTATTCTGTTCCCCCGGGTGGCGAGGTCTCGGGTCAGCGCCGGCAATTCCGAATCCGAGTTCCCGTGGGGGAACACTGGCTGGCGGCTTCCGTCCTCCGTTTCTATGAGGGATTGCCCGCAGTCTACGGCGGCCCAAATCCTTCACGGAAACCCCTGCCCGCACCCATACGGCGGACAACGGCCACCAACGCTCCAACCAATGCGGAAGCTCCGTCCACCCCTGGCCGCTCCCGCCAGCCGACCAATGCATTCTTCATCAGCAACCTAGACATCAATGGACCCTTCCACCAAACGCTTGGGCCCTCGCCAGAGAGCAAGCGAAAGATATTCGTGTGCGAAGCGGAAAGCGAGCAACCGTCCGCTCCATGCCAGGAGCGAATTCTGCGAGCACTGGCCCGGCGCGCTTACCGGCGACCACCGCAACCGGCGGAATTGGCGGGGCTTCGTGCTCTGGTCAAGCTCGCGGAATCCGAAGGCGACACATTTCAGGAGGGCCTCGTCCTTGCCATCCAGAAGCTTCTCATCAGTCCCTCCTTTTTGTTCCGCATAGAAGAGCCTCCCAAATCCCGCGTCGCTCCTCTGACGAACCACGAACTGGCCTCCCGTTTGTCTTTCTTTCTCTGGAGCACCAGCCCGGATGAGGAACTTTCCCAGCTCGCCGACCGCGCGAAACTGAGCGACGATGCTGTACTCCGCGCACAGGTCACGCGCATGCTTCGCGATCCCAGGATTCGCGAGGGCCTCGTTGAGAACTTCGCCGGGCAATGGCTGCAATTTCGAGCCTTGGAATCGCATGAGCCCGACCGGAAGCAATTCCAGCAATTCACGGAATACACGCGAATGTCTTTTCGCCAAGAGACAAGTCTTTTCTTCGCCAGTCTGATCCAGGAGGACAAATCCATCTTGGATCTGCTCAGCGCTCGTTATTCGTTCCTCAACGAGCGCATTGCGAACTTTTACGGAATCCCAGGCGTGAAAGGCCACGAGTTCCGCCGCGTCGATCTCAGCCACATAGCTCGGGCGGGGGTTCTCACGCATGGAAGCGTGCTCACCGTATCTTCTTACGCCAACCGTACTTCACCTGTTCTGCGTGGCAAATGGGTGCTGGAGAATCTGTTCAATACACTTCCGCCACCCGCTCCACCCGACGTTCCCAACCTTGACGAGTCAGCGATTGGCTCCAAAGGGTCCCTGCGTGAACAGATGGAAAAGCATCGTTCGAATGCGGTATGCGCAAGCTGCCATTCCCGTATGGATCCACTCGGCTTTGGTCTGGAGAACTTCGATGCGATAGGCCAATGGCGCGAAAAGGATGGGAACTTCCCAGTCGACGCTTCCGGGGAACTGCCAGGCGGCCGCCGATTCTACGGACCTGTAGAGCTTGCCACTCTGCTCCGGGAAGACCAGGAGGCCTTTAGCGCCGCCCTCATTTGCAAGCTGATGACCTATGCTCTCGGGCGAGGTCTGGATCGCCGGGACCGCCGAGAGGCCCGCGCCATCGCCTCCGCCATACTCCCGGGCGGCGCTCGCTTCTCGGATCTGATCTGGCGCATTGTTTCCAGCCCAACATTTCGCATGAAGACCCGTACGCTGCAATCTCAGAAGGAGAATCATCCATGATCGTGATTCGCAAGAAACTGCCACGCCGCGCAGTTCTCAGGGGGATTGGCGCCACTCTCGGGCTGCCCTTACTCGATGCCATGACGCCTGCCTTTGGAGCCCCGGCGGATTCCGCGCCTCCCTTACGTTTAGGCTTCGTTTACGTCCCGAACGGCATAGTCATGGAGAACTGGACTCCCAAAGCGGCAGGCGAAAACTTTGAGTTCCCGCCCATTCTGAAACCCCTGGAAGCCTTCCGGCAGCAAACGCTCATCGTCTCCAAACTTATGAACTCCCAAGCCAACGCCTTGGGCGACGGCGGCGGCGATCACGCGCGGGCCGGCGCAAGCTTTCTTACGGGCGCGCACCCCAAGAAAACGGGCGGAGTTGATATCCACGCGGGCGTCTCCGTCGATCAGATCGCTGTCGCGTCACTCGGCGCAAATACGCGTTTGGCTTCTCTTGAGCTCGGCGTGGACGACAACCGCGTTGTGGGGCACTGCGACTCGGGCTACAGTTGCGCCTACACAAATAGCATTTCCTGGAAGTCCCCATCCACGCCTCTTCCCCCGGAGGCGAATCCCCGTCTCGTCTTCGAGCGCCTCTTCGGCGAAGAGGACATGACTCTCGATGCAGCTACACGACTTCGCCGCGCTCGCTATCGCAAGAGCCTACTGGACGCCACCCTAGAGGAATCCAACCGCCTCGCCGCCAAAGTTTCTCAGGCGGACCGCCACAAGCTCGGCGAGTACCTCGATTCGCTCCGTGACGTGGAAAAGCGCATCCAAATCGCCGAATCTGCGCCTCGCGATCTGGCCCCCGGCATCCCGAAACCAGCCGGAATTCCCGCTTCCTACGCGGACCATACACGCTTGCTCTTCGACCTCCAATGGCTCGCCTTCCAGTCCGACCTGACACGAGTCACTACTATGATTCTCGGCCGCGAAGGCAGCGTGCGCACCTACGCGGAAATCGGCGTGCCGGAACCGCACCATCCACTCTCCCATCACCGGAACAACCCAGAGGCGCTGGCAAAACTCACGAAGATCAACTACTTCCACGTGGAACTCTTCGCCGGATTTATCAAACGGCTAGCGGAGACCCCAGAAGGCGGGGCTTCCATGCTGGATCGCTGCCTCTTCGTCTATGGCTGCGGCATCGCCGACAGCAATCGCCACACGCACGAAGATATCCCAGTAGCGTTGCTGGGCGGCCGCGGGGCCGCTATCAGAACCGGCCGCCACCTAGCCCTCAAAGACAATACACCCGTCACCAATTTGTATCTGTCGCTCCTCCAATCGGCTCGGATCCCCGCTACGCAACTGGGTGACAGCACGGGGATTCTGGAACTTTCCTGATGCCTATCCATAGTTAGGTTTCCTCCTTCGGGAATGCTTATATACTCGGCCCACGAGTCGATTCCTCGCAATCTCGATCTACTTCAGGAGGCTCTCTTGAGAACCCACATTCTGCCCTTCAGCCTTGCCTTGTTCGCCGCGCTGCATGCATTCGCGCAGAGCGATCGCGGCACCCTCACAGGAGTGGTAAACGACCCGAGCGGTGCCGTGGTTCCAAACGCCAAATTGACCTTGACGAACCGCCAAACGGGATTCCTCGCGGAGTCGCAAAGCACCGTCAGTGGCAATTACACCTTCGCATCGATACCGGCCGGCGTTTACTCACTTACCGCCGAAGTCACAGGCTTCAAGAAAACCACTCAAGAAAATGTCCAAGTGCAAGTCGCGCAAACAATTCGCATTGATATCAATCTCGAGGTGGGCTCCACTGCCGACGCCGTTACCGTTTCGGCAGATGCCCCGCTCCTGAAGTCCGAGAACGCCGAACAGAGCATAAACGTGAGCGGCGACCGCATCAATGCCCTTCCGATCAACTTCGGCGGTGGCGGCGGCGCAGGCGGCAACATTCGCTCTTGGACGGCCTTCGCTCTGCTCTCCCCGGGCGTCGTCGGAAATTCCAATGGCAATCGGGCGAATGGTGCTCAAGCGAATCAGTTCAAGATCATCATCGAAGGCCAGGACGTCACCAGTTCCAACGACACCGGCTGGACTAGCACCGTGAGCCAAGCCTCCGTTGAAATGATCAGCGAGTTCTCGTTACAAACTTCGAACTACGCCGCGGAGTTCGGCCAAGTGGCCGGCGGTCTCTTCAACTTCACTACGCGTTCCGGCACCAATACTCTCCACGGCTCCGCGTATGAGTACTTCGCCAATGAGGCACTTGACGCCTACCGCCCCTTCACTCACATTCGCCCCACCAGCCGTAAACACGACGCCGGCGGTTCCATCGGCGGCCCCGTATGGATCCCGAGACTCTACGATGGCCGCAATAAGACGTTCTTCTTCTTCAACTATGAGATGTTCCGGAACCGCGCCACCGCCAACGCAAGTTTCCAGACCGTACCCACCGCCGCCTTCCGCCAAGGCGATTTTAGCTCCGCCATCACTCAGAATCGCGTCATTGGCACGGCGCCCAATGGAAGCAGCGTCATCGAAAACATGATCTTTGACCCACGATCCACCGATGCCTCTGGCTATCGCACGCCCTTCCCGGGCAACCGCGTCCCTGCCAGCTTGTTCGACCCGGTCGCGCTGAAAGTACAGGAATTGATTCCAGCGCCTCTCAATGGCAATGCCTTCCAGAACTGGGTTCCCAACAACGACAACTTGCGCACCCAAGGTCTGCCTGGCATCAAGATCGACCATAACTTGAGCGCCAACCACCGCATGACCTTCTACTACTCGAAGCAATCCACCGTCCAAGTGACGGCCAACGATGGGCTCCCGGAACCCATCACGGCACGCCGCGATCAGAACATCTACGGACACACCACCCGTTTCAACTACGATTGGACCGCCCGGCCAACCCTGCTGGTCCATTTGGGTGCCGGCTATCTGCGCTTCCACAATCCAGACAGTTCACCCGACAGCGTCCTCAACTATGACGCCGTCGCCGGCCTCGGCTATCGTGGCTCGGCCACCAATCCTTCGGGCTTCCCCCGCATTGCCGGCTTGGCGCAAGGCGCATTCGGCGGCATGGGCCTTGGCATGGGTCCCACGAACGCCAATAGATACTACGACGGTAAGTTCACCTCCGTCGCCAGTGTCACCTACGTGCGCGGCAGCCACACTTACAAGCTTGGTGGAGAATTTCGCATCGATTCTTGGACGGATCGCAACACCCGGGGCTCCCAAGGCATCCTGAACTTCGGCGCCCAGCAAACTTCTTTCCCAGCCCTGCAAGGCCGTGCGCTCAATGGCACGCCTGGCTTCGCCTACGCAAGCTTCCTTCTCGGCATGGTCAACGACGCGGCCGTGAACGCCGTCCAGGATCCCCAGTGGCGCCGCAAAGGATACGCGCTCTATCTGCAAGACTCCTGGAAGGCCACACGGAGGCTGACACTCGACTATGGCCTCCGTTGGGATCTCATGACCCAAGGCCATGAAATCCATTTCCGCAATTCCATGTTCGGGCCTTCTATCCCGAACCCCTCAGCTGGCGGACTGCCCGGCGGCATCGTCTATGAGGGTTATGGCAGAGGCCGCTGCAACTGCCAGTTCACGGATAATTATCCCTACGCGATCGGGCCACGCTTCTCCGGCGCCTATCAATTGAATGACAAGACAGTCGTTCGCTCCGGTATTGGTGTGGTGTACTCCAATCTCCCAACGCTTGGCTACTTAACCAACAGCGCCATCCTTGGCGTTGGCTTTGACCAGCAAGTTTGGACAACCCCAAGCTTCGCCGAGGCGGCGATCAATCTCCGCAACGGCTTGCCCACTAATCTCTCCCAGCTCTACACTCCAACGCTCGATCCGGGTCTGCGACCTAATCTCGGACAGAACAATGCGCCCGGCGCGATGTTTGACCGCAATGGCGCCCGCCCCGGCCGGGTAGTCCAGTGGAACGTTAGCCTGCAACGTGAACTAAGCAGAACGCTTTCCATCGAGTTGGCCTACGTTGCCAATCGCAGCTCTTGGCTAACCCAGCCCAATATCCAGAACCTGAATGCGATCTCGGATCAACGCCTCCAACAAGTCGGGCTCAACCGTAACAATCCGGTCGATTTGCAACTTCTCGCTTCCCGCATCGACTCACCACTCGCAGCCCAACGCGGCTTTACCAAACCCTATGCTTCGTTCCCGAATGCGGCCACGGTTGCGCAAAGCCTTCGTCCATTCCCTCAATTCAATGCGAATCTCCAGCCTCGCTGGTCTCCACTCGGGAACTCCTGGTACGATTCGCTGCAAATTAAGGTCAACAAGCGTTACTCGCATGGCTTGGACTTCACCATGGCCTTCACCTACGCCAAGGAACTCTCTACCAATGGCACGAATGCCGATGCTTTCAATCGCCCCACGATGAAGGGCCTCACCGGTGGCGGTATTCCCCTCATCTTCGTAACAGGTTTTAACTACGAAACCCCACAGGTCACCGCCAACAAGCTCATTCGCCAATTGGCTGGCGGCTGGACTGTAGGCGGCATCCTCCGCTATCAGAGCGGAACGCTGATTGGCGTACCGACCTCAAACAACAATCTCAACGCTCACGTCTACCAGAGCACCCGCATGCAGCGCGTTCCCGGTCAGCCGCTCTACTTGAAAGATCCCAATTGCGGCTGCCTCGATCCTTACAACGACCTCTTGTTGAATCCCGCCGCTTGGCAGGATGTTCCCCAAGGGCAATGGGGCCCGGCCACTCCGTTTTACAACGATTTCCGGAACCCTCGTTATCCTGACGAACAATTCAGCCTCGGCCGCAGCTTCAACATGGCCAAGATTCGCGAAGGCATGTCTTTCCAAATCCGGGCGGAGTTCTTCAACGCCTTTAACCGGCTGCGCATTGCCACGCCCACGGGCGGACCGCGCGACGCTACAGTCCGCAACAGCCAAGGCCAACTTACCGGCGGCTTTGGCTGGCTGAATCCCACCGCTACCAGCGGCGGCTTGCCCCGCAACGGGCAACTCGTCGCGCGCTTCCAGTTCTAGAGTATTTGTTACGGGGGTGGCTCAGTTCCAGAGCCGCCCCCGGAAAGGATCTCCGCTTGTCTAGGCTTTCCCTTGTTCTCTGCCTCTTCCCAGTCCTTCTCGCCGCCCAACTCCATCCTCTCCAGGAAATTGTCGACGCCGCCCGCTACGATTCCCCGGCCTTGAAAGACCTCCTGGGCAAGAGCCTCCCAGAAATGAAGGGCCGAGATGGTGCCCTGGTCTGGGGTCAGGATTTCTTCTTCGCGGTGGAAAGCGCCACCCCTGCGACTGTTTCGATCGACAAGGAAGCCCCTGTCCCCATGAAGCGGGTTGCAGGCACCAATTATTACTACCTGCTCAAAACGCTTCGCCTCGGTCGTACGCATCAGTATCTCTACCAGGACGCGTCTGGCAAGAGCATCGGAGCTTACGAAGTGGCTTCTTATAATCCCGATGCCTACCCGCTTCCCGGTGTCCCTCGCGGCACGCTCTCTGAGAAACGTACGCTTTCTTCGCAAGTCTACCCGGGCATGACCGCAAATTATTGGGTCTACGCAAACCCTGGTATCGACTCCATAAACGGATCTCCGCTCATGGTTTGGCAGGATGGCGAAACCATTGTCGGCAAACAGGATCTCCTGCGTCTGCGTCTGCAAATCGTGAGCGACAATCTTGTCGCCAAGAAGCTCATTCCCCCGATGGTGCATGTACTGATCCAACCGGGACAAGGCGGGCCTCGCATGCGAAGCGTGCAGTACGATACGGTGTCACCCACTTACGGCAAGTACCTGCTAGAAGAGATCCTCCCCGATGTAGAGAAGACATTTAAGCTGCGCAAGGACGCTTACTCCCGAGCCATCGCCGGCGCATCTTCCGGAGCCGTCTGCGCCTTCAATGTGGCTTGGTATTACCCGGATCAGTTCAGCCGAGTGCTTTCCCACATCGGCAGCTACGCGGCCCTTCAGTGGAAGCCGGAAGAACAACTCGATGGCGGTTACATCGTTCCCTACAAGGTAGGGCGCGAAGCGAAGAAGAACCTCCGCGTTTGGCTCTCCGACGGTGCCGATGACGGCGAAAGCCGCGCGGGAAGTTGGCCCCTAAGCAACATCATGCTGGCCAATATGCTTAAACTGCGCGACTACGATTTCCATTTCCGTTTCGGCTCCAGTCTCCACGCCATCGCGCAAGGTGCTATGGACCTGCCGGAATCCCTCGCCTGGCTCTGGCGGGAATACAATCCGCAGAGTACGGAACAGACCTACACCATGGAGGAATCCGAACGCAAGAAGCCTGTCTTCCGCGTCTCCGTCACGAATCGCGAGGCCTGGTAATTTCAGCGTTCACCGGCTAACGCGGATCAAGTACCAGGTCGTTGGTATTGCGGCGAGCCTCAGCTTCCAACCCCGCGGTGTCTTCTCGCCCGCCTGACATTCGCCAAGACTCTTCCCCGCACCGTCAAGCGCAGTCGCCACTACCTCTTTCGCTTTATCCAGCCCCGAAAGCACCACCTCTCCTCGCACAGGTTCCATAAGGGATGGCGGCCCGCCCTGCTGCGCGAGTCGAGTCTTTCCCTCATTCCAACACTACCCTGTCTTCGTCACCCTCGATGCGGCACTGAGGAGCATTCTCCCGGACCGCGAAACAGGCTTGGAGTCCAGCGAGCTCAAAACCAAAGCCGCGAACTCTGTCTCCAGCGACACGCTCAAGTGCTTCGTCTTCTTTGGATTTGCGTTCAGAAATCCAACCAAGCCTTGGCTCTTGGCTGCATCAATGCTCACCGTACCTGCTTTGCCCGCTCCAGGGTCCCAAGCCAACTCACCGGTATCCGACACAATGGCCTCCTCCACAGTAAAGCTGGGCGTCTTCGTAGCCTCGCCGTCGAAGCTGGCAATGCGTGACCGGTGGATGAGCGGCAGTGCCATCGGAAACCCCGGTGTGAAATACGGAGACTCGGACGCAGGCAGTTTCCAGCTCTGCACCACTTGAATGGCTTCAGTTTGGCGTCGTCCCAATCCGCCCCCGCGCCCAGCATGATCATTCCGCAGAAAGTGCCAAGTAACCAAGATCGGCGATTCTTCACGCCTCCACTTTACGAGCAATGAATCAATACGCCACCCAACTTTCGTTGGGTTTACCTGCAGCCTCCTTCGATATAGATTGGTGGCGATGCATCGGATTTTGTGGCTGGCACTGCTTGCCAATTCTGCAATCCTCGCCGTAGAAGATGATTTCAGCCTTCGCGTTTGGCGTACCGACGACGGTCTGCCACAGAACCGTGTGCAGGCGCTGGCGCAAACGGCGGAAGGTTATTTATGGGTTGGTACACCGGCTGGCCTCGCCCGCTTTGACGGATTGCGCTTCACCGTTTTTGATCGGTCCAACACTCCTTCATTCCGGGACGACAGCATCCTATCTCTTTGCTTGGATTCCTCAAACGGGCTTTGGATCGGAACCGAAGGAGGTGGTCTGCTGCACTACAAGCAAGGAGCTTTTCAAAGCTACGCGAACGACAAGCGCGTCACGAACTCCTTCGTCCGCTCCCTACACTGCGATAGCCAGGGCCAACTCTGGATCGGTACGGACCGCGGATTCTTCTTCCGCGACGCCGCCGGCCAGATCTACCGGCTCGACGGTCATCCAGATCTCCCTGAAGCCGCTGTGACTAACATTCGCGCGGACCGTGCTGGCCAGGTTTGGGCCACCAGCAATCAAGGCGTTCTCCGCGTAGGCACTCGTCAGGCGCATCGTTATCGCCCTCCTGGTTTCCCAACGAACACGAGCCGCGCGCTTTTGGCCGACTCCCGAGGCACACTCTGGTTCTCGCGCCGCGGAGAGATCCGCCGCGATGCGCCTGGGCAACCTTCTCAACTCATTGCCGTCGGGCAGAATACTCCACTGACTCTTCTTGAAAGTGGTGGAGAAATCTGGCTTGGCACCATGAGCAGCGGCCTTCTACATTTGCGTGGCTCACAGTTCGTGCCCGCTCCCATCCCGGGTTTGCCTGATCAAAGCGTGCTTGTGCTGATGGAAGATCGCGACCATTCTTTATGGATCGGCACTCCCGATGGCTTGGCCTGCTTAACCCGTTCTTCAATCCAAACCTGGACACGCCGCTCCGGTCTTCCCAACGACAACATCGTGACGATCTACGAAGATCGCGATGGCTCTCTTTGGCTGGGCGCCATCACGGGCGAAATGGCACGCCTCGCGCCGAATTCATCGCAATTGACCCCAGTCGCCCCACCCATAAACGGATTCCATCCACGCATGGTATATCGCACCCGCAGTAGTGATCTTTGGTTCGCCGCCAGCGAGGGGTTGGTCCGCCAAAGCGGGACCGCTCGGAAATTTTTTGGCCGCGCCGATGGGTTGCGTAGCCCAGCCGTCCGTCAGCTTCTCGAGGATCAAAGCGGCCGCCTTTGGGCGGGCCTCGGCAGCGGACTTGCCCTGCTGGAAGGGGAACGTTTCCGAACGCTGTATCTAGAGGACGGCTTGCCTTACGGCAGTGTCCGTTGTCTTCTGGAACTGCCGGATGGAGATCTGCTGGTCGGTACCGACGGAGGTCTCGGCAGGCTGCGCGAAGGCAAGTTTATACATGACGATTCCCTTGCACCCCTGCGGGGCGAGAAGATTTACGGTCTTGTCCTCGACCCCTCCGGCTCTCTCTGGATCGGTACCCGTGGCGCTGGCCTCTATCGACTGCGATCTCAACAGCTAACTCGCATTACCGCTCGCGATGGCCTTCCCGGTAACAACCTCTATCACCTCCTCGACGACCGTCAGGGCAATCTCTGGATGAGCGGCTCTTTTGGAATCGCCACTCTGCCCTGGCAGGAGCTCAACCTTTTCGCCGACGGCCGATCCGAGGCCATTGCGCCACTTAGCTACGGTATTGCCGAGGGGCTGGTCTCCACTGAGATGAGCGGCGGCTTCCATCCCTCCGCCACAGTTAGCCGCTCTGGTGACATCTGGTTCGCGAGCGTCAAGGGCGCCGTACGCCTGCGTCCCCTCGCAAACCGTCCCGATCATCGCGCCCAGGTCCTCATTGAAGCGCTCCGGGTAGAGGAAGCAAGCGTTCCACTCACCCAGCCCCTCCAAATCCCTCCTGGGCACAACCGCATTCAGATCGCCTTCACGGCCTGTGACCTTCTGGCCGCTCCGCACCTCAAGCTCCGCTACAAACTCGACGGCTTCGATCCAAATTGGAGCACGGACCTGCGCCGGCGTACAGCCACATACACCAACCTCCCTCCTGGGAACTACACTTTCCGCGTCGCCCAACTTGGTGGTGCGGCCAAGGAATCCTCTCTTGCCTTCGAAGTGCGCCCTCGCTTCTATCAGACTTCGCTCTTCTATCTCCTGCTCGCCGCCCTTTCCGCCATTCTCATCTGGGGCAGCTTCCAACTCTACGCTCGCCAAACGCGCACGCGCTACGCGCTACTGCTCGCCGAACGCACCCGGTTGGCTCGGGAAATGCACGATACCGTAATTCAAGGTTGTGTTGGCGTCTCCACGCTTCTGGAAGCTGCTACACCCCAATCCCCGGAGTTCCTGGATCTCGCCCGCCACCAGATCCGCCAAACCATCGACGAGGCGCGCGAAGCGGTTTGGGATCTGCGCCATCCTGATTCCAGCGGAAATCTCGCGGCCACTCTTCGCGATTTCGCCGGTCGCTTCTCACATGAGTCCCGCGTCCCGATCGATTTGGAGATCTCGGGCTCCATCGTCCGCCTCGACGAGCGCGCTGAACGCAATCTCCTGCTCGTCGCCCGCGAGGCCATTCGCAACTCCATCTCGCACGCAGCCCCCGCCCGTATCGACCTTAAGCTTCGCTATGATTCATCCGGTGTCTGCCTCGAAGTTCGCGATGATGGAAAGGGATTTCGACCCTCTGTTTCTCCGCAAGCCGGCCATTTTGGCATCCTCGGCATGCGCGAACGGGTAGAAGCTCTCGGCGGCAGCCTCGAAATCCAAAGCGAACCTGGTGCGGGAACCCGCCTGCTGGCCACGATGCCCTTGGAGTTGCATTCCTCATGAAGTCCACCAAGTCCATCAACGTTATGGTCGTTGACGATCACCCCGTTGTTTGCTCCGGCCTGGCCGCCATCGTGAATGGCCAGCGTGACATGCATGTCGTCGCTGTTGCCGGAGACGGGCAGGCCGCCGTTGAACTTTTTGCACGGCATCAACCGGATGTCACACTCATGGATCTGCGCATGCCGGAAATGAGCGGTGTGGACACAATCCGCTCCATCCGCCAATCTCAGCCGGTCAGCCGCTTCATCGTTCTCACAACCTATGAAGGGGATCAAGACATCGAACGCGCTCTCAGTGCCGGAGCCCACGGCTATCTGCTGAAGGGGATGTCCGGAGAAACATTGATCAGCTCCATTCGAAGCGTGCACGCCGGCCTCAAAGTCCTACCGCCGCCCATCCTGCGCTCGCTTGCGGATCGTCCACTGCATTCTGAACTCAGCCCGCGCGAGCTGGACATTCTCCGTCTCATCGTCAAGGGCCTAAGCAATCGGCAGATAGGCGATTCCCTCGGCATCACCGAAGGCACCGTGAAATGGCATATCAATCTTTTGCTAAGCCGCCTCAACGTACGGGACCGAACCCAAGCCGCCGTCACCGCGCTGAAGCGCGGCATCGTCGAACTCTAGTTGGCCGATTCCAAGAAACCGCTTGTCCGGAGCCACTCGTGGAATCGTTGCGTCCAACCCGCCACCGCGCCCTTATTCGTCGCCCGAAACCCAAAGCCATGGCCCACTCTTGCGTAAACATGCAACTCCGCCGACACCCCTGCCTTTTTCATTGCCAGATACAGTTCTGGCAATCCCTGGCTGATATTCTGCCTGTCATTCTCACCACAAGCCAGGAATGCCGGTGGCGTATCCTTCGAGAGATTCATTTCCTTCGGAATCGCTGGATAAATCAACGCCTGAAAGGCCGGCCGCAGCACCGCCGCTTCCTCGCCCATGTAGCGAACTGCCGCCAAAGCCGCTAGCTCTCCACCGGCCGAGAAACCCATCACGCCGATTTTCGCCGGGCTCAGCCCGTAGTCCCCAGCCTTCGCCTTCAGAACCCGTAAGGCTTGCTGTGTATCCGCCAATGAGTGTCCCTCAATGGTGTACGTGGATTCCTTTTCACGAGCCAATCGATGCAACAAGACAAACGCCGCTACGCCACGTTCCGCGAGCCACTTTGCGACATTGTGGCCTTCATGATCTGACCACAACTCCCGGTGTCCACCCCCTGGAATCACAATTACGGCCGCCCCACTTCCCTTTCCAGCCTCGGGCACATATGGAATTAGCACTGGCTTGTGTATGTTGGATACAACCCGCTCATTGTTGCTGAGCCTTGTATTCGGCTCGCCGGTCTTCCCCTCTGACCCCGGCGCTCCGTTCGACCAAAGGACGATCTCATCCGCGGCAAACGTCCACCCAGCTAATCCCACTGCCAATAGCGCTATTCGCAACATATTCGTCTCCTTCGCAGCAACTCTATCAATCCTGCGTAGCGCTCACACCCAACTTTCGTTAGGGTGCCTGAAGCCTCACTAACGTAACCCGCCCTTGTCAAATCCCCCACTTTGGGTCTTCCCATCCACCCCTAAAGATTCCATTCGGCTGTATCGATTGCCTTTAGCTTTGGCCCTCAACTTGCTTCCGGCTAAACCCTAGAGGCCAATCACTCATGACACCCCAACCCAAGCTTTCCGTAAAAACCCTCGACGAGCAAACCCTCCACGAACTTGCCCGCCAATCCGGCCCTTGCCTCAGCATTTGCCTCCCCGGCCGGCGCCCTGGCGCAACGGAGCTCCCCCGCTCCACTGTTCTTCTCAATCTGCTGCGCGAAGCGGATTCCTTGGTCCAGGATCAGCCAGATCTAGCCACGGATTTTCTCACTCCCGTACGCGACCTCTTGAAAGCTAGTGACTTGAATGACGGTGGAGACTCTCTCACCATTTTTCGCTCCCCCGACTTTCTTCTCCTGGGTGAATCGCAAACCGCCCAACAGCCCCGCACAATTCTTGGCAGCCATTTCCTGATAGCTCCGTTCCTAGAGGCGGCCGCCGCCCGACGTGAAGTCTATCTCCTCGCACTCAATCAGAAGCAGCTACACCTCTACCACTGGGTTAATGGGGAATGTATGGAATGTGAGTTCCCACAGGGCGTTCCCACTAGCCTGGAAGCGGCAATGGCCTTCGATGTCCCCGACCACCATCGGGTCAACCAATCATCCGCGGGCCCCTCCACTGGCGCAATGGGTGGTGTGCGCTTTGGCACTTCATCCGACGCCGACAATACCCAAACCCACATGCGTGACTTCTTCAAGCAAGTGGATCGCGGATTGAAGGATCTTCTCCGCAAGCACCAACTCATTGTCGGAGGCGTTCCCCAACTCACCGCACTTTACCGGAGCCTCGCCGAGCACACGCAAGTTTTGGCGGAAGATCTCCCAGGCGACTTACCTTACAGCAACAAATCGGATATTGCGGCACGTCTCCACGCCTCCATGCTTCACTACTACCAACGGCAGGGCCTGGAAGTGTTGGCGAAACATAGTGAGCATCGAGACCGCACTCGCGCCATCAGCGGCCCTGACATGGTCTTCGACGCAGCCGCAGGTGGCCGCGTCCACCAGCTCGTCTGTGCCTCGGAAGCGGCCGGTGAGGCGGGCAATAACGCCGCCATTGCCGAAGCTCTCCGGCACGGTGGCGAAGTCTTCCTCGTTCCCCAAAGCGCTATGCAAAACGGATCAGCTAGCGCCGCAATTCTACGCTACTAGTATGGGAAAGCATGCCAGATAGCCGAATTACGATTTGCCCTAGCTGCCAAACCGGCAACCGCATCCCTTTGCGTCACCTCGCGGATACAGGCCGCTGCGGCAAATGCAAGTCGGCGCTTCCTCCTCTTTCGGAGCCCCTCGAAGTCGACGAAGCTGCCTTCGACACCATCGTGTCTACTGCCAAGGTTCCTGTCTTCGTCGACTTCTGGGCACCTTGGTGCGGGCCCTGCCGCGTCGCTGCCCCCGAAGTTCACAAGCTAGCCCAGCAAGTCCCCGGCCAAGCGGTGATCCTCAAAGTCAACACGGAAGACCAACCCGCTCTGGGAGCCCGCTACCGAATCCAGAGCATTCCGACCTTCATGGTCTTCCAAAGCGGTACGCCAGTCCTCCGCCAAAGCGGTGTCGCTCCCGCCGCCGAAATGCAGCGCTGGCTCGCCGCGGCACAAACTAACCGCTAAATCCACGATCTTTGGCGAATACGATCGCCTGCGCCCGAGACCATACGCCTAGCTTGTCGAAGACATTCGACGCGTGGTTCCTTACCGTCTTCTCGCTGATCTCTAACTGCTCAGCGATTTGTTGGTTGCTAAACCCATCGGCGATCAGTGCCAGCACTTGCCTTTCCCTTAGCGAAAGCGCCGCGAACGTATCCCCGCCCCGCGTGTTCGCTTGCGGCTTCATAAACTCCAACACCGCATCGCAAAAACGTCCCCACGCCGTCTCATGCTCAAGCAACACATGATTCCGCGAGTCCAACTCCACAAACTCCGCGCCCGGGATCTGGCTCGCCAACATCTGCCCTTCCTCTACAGGCACTACCTCGTCATACCGGGAATGCAACACAAGTGTCGGAATCCGCATTCCGCTCAGGCATTCCGCCAGTAGCGTCTTCCCCCTTGCCTCTAGCAGTTTCGCCGCCACTTCTCCGGTCGTCGATTTCAAACACAACTCATTGAACCAATCCAACTGCTCTCGAGTCCCTCCCGGGATGAATCGCGAAGTAAACACCTGCCGGAAGGTCGCGTTCTCACTGCCCCACGCCGCCCGCGCCAGATCGATCATCGCTTGAAAAGTCATGCGCGATTCCACCGTCCCGCGATGAAAGGCTCCTCGCATGTATCCGCCATACAGGATCAAGCGCTCCACACGTTCCGGATAGCGCAGCGCGTAGAGCAAACAAGCCGCCGATCCCTGCGAGACCCCAAACAACGTAAACGGCCCCTCCGGGCGCGCCGCTTCAATCACACTCTCCAAATCTCTGGTCCAATCCTCCAACCCCAAATCGCCTTCCCGCCACTCACTCATCCCGCAACCCCGCTCGTCAAAACGCACCAGCCGAAAGTGCGTGGAGAAGAACTGCAGCCAATGTTGCCAAACGGGGCTCTCCCTCTCGAACTCCAGATGTGTTAACCAATTGGAGGCCTTCACCACCAACGGCCCGCTGCCGCTCTCCGCCCACGCCAGCCGAACCCCGTCCCGCGCCGTTGCATAGCGTACCTGTTGACGCAATTTCTGTCCGCTCATATCGACTTTCCGGCTGGGACAATTGTCGCACCACCAACCTCCTTGGATTGCCCCCACCGGGACATTCCGCCGATACCCCTTTTCGTCCCCGCATTCCATTCTGGATTCACCATGATCAAACGAATCCTATGTTTTGCCTTTGGCCTCGTCTCCTACGCGGCTTTCCTCTTCACCATCCTCTACGCCATCGCCTTCGTGGGCGGCTTCTTCGTCCCTCACACCCTTGACGGCCCACTCACCAACACGCTCACCGAAGCCCTGGCCATCAACGCCGGCCTCCTCACGATCTTTGCGCTCCAACACAGCATCATGGCCCGCCGCTGGTTCAAGGAACGCTGGACCCAAATCATCCCTTGGTCGATCGAACGTTCCACCTACGTCCTCTGCGCAAGCCTCGCCTTGCTTTTGCTTTTCTGGCAATGGCGTCCCATCGGCACGCCCATCTGGAACATTGAAAATCCCACCGCGCAATTGATTCTCTGGACCATCTTCGGCCTCGGGTGGGCGATGGTTTTCGTGGTTACATTCCTGATCAACCACTTCGACCTCTTCGGTCTCCGCCAAGTCTGGCTCCCCCTAATCGGCAAGCCCTACACACCCATCAGCTTCCGCACGCCGCTACCCTATAAGTTTGTCCGCCACCCGCTCTACCTGGGCTTTCTAATGGCCTTTTGGGCGACGCCCAATATGAGCCTCTCGCACTTGGTCTTCGCCCTGGCCACCACCGCCTACATCGTTATCGCCATCCAATTCGAAGAACGTGACCTCATCCACGAACACGGGGCTAGCTATGAAAATTATCGCCGCCGCGTGAGAATGCTCATCCCCGGTCCTCGCCGCAATCAGTTCACCAAACCAGATTGGCGCTCAGCCCCTCTCAGTTCCCCACCCCAATCCGCCGGGTCCACATCCGCGATCGACTCCGAAAAAGTCCAAATATAGCCCGCGTGATCCTCCACGCTGAACTGCCGCTCCCCATACGGAAAATCGGCGGGCGCGCCCGAAGTTACATAACCGCTTCTCCGCGCCCGTTCATACATTTCCCGCGCGTCGTTCACGCGCACCATGATTTGCATCATGCCCGGCTCGCCCCGCGCAATCACGAAGTCCCCATCCCCAGCCAGCATATGCGCGCGATGATCCCCGATCGACAATCGCAGCTCGAATCCAAACGCCACCCCCAACCGCTCCACGGCCTCTGACACGTTCCGGTAGTGCAGCACGGGGATCACCGTGCTGCCTGGCATCGAGCGATTACGCCTTTTCGCCATCCATGTGCGCCGGATACAACTCGGCGCTCTCTTCCTTTTTCTTATAGTTCTCGATCTTCGAACCATAAGGACCCTTGGCGGTGCGGTCGAGAATCTTGGAAATCTCCTGTGTCGACATCTTCTGGAAGCTCTTCAACACCCCGACGTTCTGCTCAAGTTGATCGACGTTCTCCACACCGGAAACCAGCGTTTGAATCTGCTGGCTCCAGGCAAAGCGCAAGCATTCCTCAATCGGCGCAATGCGCATTTTACCGATGTTGCCGATCGCATTCGACTTCATACCAATCAAGCCCAGCCCACGCTCCCGCACCTTGGGATGCACGTTCTTAATGAAGCTCAAATAGTGCGGGTCGATCAGGTTCACCGGACACTGAACCGTCTCCCAGCCGTCATACCCGTTCAACAATCGCAAATGCACTTCGGGGTCCGCGTGCCCGGTAAAGCCAATATGCTTCACCTTGCCTTGTTCCTTGGCGCGCACAAACGCTTCCAAGGATCCACCCGGTCCGAAGATCTTGTCTACCTCGGCATGCGTCACCACCTCGTGGCATTGCCACAGGTCGAGATAATCCGTCTTCATCCGCCGCAGCGTGTTCTCCAGTTGCTCCATCGCGCTCGTGCGATCCCGCTTCTCCGCCTTGGACATCAGGATCACTTTTTGCCGCAAGCTGGAAGAGCCAAACACCTTTCCGTAAGTAACGTCACTTTCCCCGTTGTGATATTTCGCCGCGCTGTCGAAGAAGTTCACGCCCAATTCCATTGCGCGCTCAATAATGCGCATACCGGCAATCTCGCCGCCGACGCGCATGTGATATCCGCCCAAACAAAACTTCGAAACCTTGAGCTGGCTCTTGCCCAGGATCTCCGTCGGCATCGGAGTATCGGCGAGCGCTTTACCCGTTAAACTCAGGGTGGAAGTGGCGACGGATGCATTAAGGAAATCACGACGGTGCATTCCTCGATTCTATCCAGCTTCAACGGAGAAAATTTTTCAATCGGTCCAGAAAACTGGGCTCCGGTATGGAAGGAATCGGTCCTCGCGCGCTCACGGCAGTATCGTCCGCGGGCGGCGTGTAATCTTCCTTGCGCAAGAGCTTCACACGCGTCCCATCGAACGCATATGTCTTTTGCACCAGCTTCCCTCCTTCCCCTCCCACCACCGTCTGAAACTCCCAACGCCCGCCTCCCAGCTCTTTCGTAAGGGTTGGGAAATACCCCCGCAGATCTCGTTCCCGATAGGAAGTCTCATAGCGCTTCCTCTTGGCGTTATAAGTGAACAGGCGCAGTCCGTCGTATTCAAATGGCGCAAACTTCACACTCTGCGTCGTCCACAGCCAGTTCTTCTTGATTTCCCCTTCGCTCACCACATCACCCATCGGGAAATACGAAGTGATGCGCTTCCCTTCGGCGTACTGAGCGACATCGTCGGGCACTTCCAGAAACAAAGCGTTGCTCAATACCCAACCAACCTTGCCGCTCTTAGTGCGGATCAAGGTCAAGTCGTCCATCTGCACGACTGGCGTCGTGCTGGGAGGGTTCTTCTTCGGGTCCACCGCAACTTCCGGCGCGGACGTGCGCGACAACTCCAGCCAATTCTCGGGTGGCTCCGGCGCCGCGGGAGCCGGTGGAGGCGTAATCGGGGGCTCTTTCTTCTTGCGAGGTTTCCGCACAGGGCGCTTCGGTTCCTGCTCGATCTCTAGATCGAGCCCCTCGCCCGTATACGGCTTCCGTTCAACGACGCGGTGGCCGATAATATCCACCTTTTCCTTCTCAGCCACTTGCAGAAATGTAGGTGAATAGCGGCTTGGCTCGATATGCACGTTCAGAATGTCGAACACGCTCGCCACCCCCATCGAGGGCGCATTCGCATAGCGTTCTGCCATCGCCTCCAACTGATCCATCTGCTTGCCGCTGATCAGCAGCCGCATGTCCACCCAACCGATCTTCTGATCCTTCGTGCGAACCTGCACGAAACGCCGCCGCCGGTCCAATATCTCCAACTTCGCCGCATGGTCCACCTGCGCGACTACCGGCGAGCGCAGCGATAGATCCTGACGGATCGACAATTGATTCGGCCCCGCGTAGGCTTCCCCGATTACGCGATACACGGGCCCCTTCTTCTCCTGCTTGCAGGAGCCCAGCGGCAGCATGAGCGCCGCAAAACACAAAACTGGAAGTAGCCGGGAAAGCATATTAGCCGGTCACTTCCAGTTTATTGAGCTTGCGTTGATTCGTCTGCAACTATACTGCTTGCGCCATCTCCAACAGCGAATCTTCGAACGAATAGTCGATGCGCTTCTTCTTAGCCGAATTACGCAAATACCAGCGATACGTCTCCTTCAAGCCGGAGGCGAAATCGCGCGGCTTCAGCTTCAACATGCGCTGCGCCTTGTTGGTCACCATCGTGATTGGCGCCACATCGAAGTAGTAGCCGAAGTAAAGCTGCGGTCCCGTGGGATGCCCGCCGGCCATAGCGATTTGCCGCCGGGGCACGCGGATGATTGTCGGTTTCTTGCCGGTTGCGCTCGCCAAGGCATGCACCACTTCTTCCTGCGTCAACGGCCGGGAGTTCGCGATGTTAAATGCATTACCGGCCGCTTGTGGATGCTCCAATACCTTCTGGCAGGCCAAAATCAAATCTGAAATGTGGATGAACTGCATCAAGCGGCGTCCGTCGCCGGGCAGGATCAACGGACGTCCCGCGCGCAGCCGGTCCCAGAAAAACGCCTCGCGATAATACGTGTTGCCCGGCCCATAAATGAAGGGCGGGCGCAGCGTAATCACCGGCACATGGTAGCGGTAATATTGACGGAAAAGCATGCGCTCCGTCATCGCTTTGTTGCGAACGTAAGCATCGGGATGATCGTCTGGAGCCAAGGCGTCTGCTTCGTGGTGGTTCAAGCCATCGCCGTAAGCCGCCACGCTCGACATGAAGATGTACTTCTGAAAATTGCCGTTCAGCGCTTTCAGTGTGCCTTCAACTTGAGTGGCCGTCGTGCCGCGTTCCCAGTCGTAAACGTTATCGAAAACGACATCAAAGCGCTCGCGCGCCAACACTTGGCGCATCTGCTCCGGATCGTTCCGGTCGGCAATAATATTACCAATTTTTTTCTTGAACGGATGTGCGTTGCGGCGATGCAAAATCGTCACATCGTTCTTCTGCTTCAGTAGCGTTTCCACCAACAAGCGGCCCACAAACTGCGTGCCGCCAATCACCAGAATACGCATACCTTGCGTATTGGACCGAACTAGAGAATCGAACACTTTTCTTTTAACTCCGTCTTTGCGCGGATTTACCTTGCATAATGTTGGACCGGAATCTTCCGATTCTGGTAGCGCCCATCGTCAGGAACCAGAGCGTTGGCGGCCAGGCTGCCGTGACTGAGGTTCAAAAAACTGGATACTAGGCTTCCAATTGCTATACTACCAACCGGATGAGCCTTTCCGCTACCGCCACCATCACCGCGGTACTGGTCGATGACGAGCGTTTAGCCCGTGAGGAGCTCGAATTTCTGCTCCGCGACTTCCCCGAAATCGAAATTGCCGGCATTGCGGAGAACGGCGTTCAGGCCCTCGAAGTCATTGAAAAGATTGAACCGGACCTTGTCTTCCTCGATGTCCAAATGCCCGGCCTCGACGGCCTCGGCCTCATCAAAGCCCTCCAGCAAAAAAATCTTAACCTTCCATTTTTCATAATGGCCTCCGCTTTCGACCAGTATGCCGTCGAAGCCTTCCGCCTGGAGGCCATGGACTACCTTCTAAAACCAATTGAAAAGTCAAGATTGACGCAGACTATCGAACGCGCCAAACGCTTCCTGGCTATCCCCCCGCCGGCCGAACCGCAACGCAACGGTCCCCTCAAAACCAAACTTGTCGTAAAGTCTGGCCAACGCAACCTCTTGATCGATGTCGCCGAAATGATCTTTGCCAGCATCCACGACGGCGTCATCACCGTCGTCACCAAATCCGGATCCGGCGAATGCACCTACCGCACCATCGACGAACTCCAAAGCGACCTCGACCCCGAAGTCTTCTGGCGCGTCCACCGCGGCTTCCTGGTCAACATCAACCGCATCCGCGAAGTGAACCCCTGGTTTCACTCCAGCCTCATCCTTAAAATGGACGACCCGAAAAACACCGAGATTCCCGTCAGCCGCGCTCAGGCCAAGAAACTGAAGGCCTACTTAAATCTCTAATCCGCCGGAATTTCGAATTTATCTCCCGTATCGTTCACCCACTGCTTCAAGCGCTCGATGAGCTTCTTTCTCTCCGCCCGGTACATGTTGTTTTGCGCCAGGTTCACCTGCTCAAAGGGGTCCTCGTTCAAATGGAACATTAGCCAGGACTGCTTTTCGAAACACACATACTTCCATCCATCCTTGGTCACTACCCCACGATAGGGAGTGTTGATACTGTTCCCGTGACCTGTCGGAACGACCTGCTGCAAGTATGCGGAATCCGGTTCCGGACCGCTTGCCTCTTTCGTCAAGCGATGGTGCGATAGATCGCTTCCCTGCATCCACTCAGGCTTCTTGATCCCACAAAGGCCCAGTGTCGTCGGAGCGATATCCACGTGGTTCAAGACCACGGGTAAGCGTCCGTTCTTGCGCCCTTCATAGCGAGGTAACTCGCCACCGATTACGAAAGGAATCCGGATGCTCTCCTGGAAGGGATTCGTCTTCCGGAACATTCCTTGCGAGCCATGCATGTCGCCGTGATCCGAAAAGAACATCAGGTGCGTATTGAATCCCAATCCCGCCTCGTCCAGCGCCTTGCGCACCCGCCCGAAGTTGTGATCCAGATTCTCGATCATCGCGTAATAGCCCGCCGCCTCGCGCCGCGCCTGCTCCTGAACTCGTTTGACGTTTGGCACGTTGGGCCGCATCTCCAAATGCGCGGGATTGTAACGGCTCATGAATTCTTCCGGCGCCACGTAAGGATCGTGCGGCGGCTGCACCGATAGCGCGGCGAAGAATGGCTTCGCCGCCACCGCATTGCGCCTTCGCTCCTCGCCGCGTTCCTTGATGTAGCGGATCAGCAGGTTCGTCAATTCATCGGTTTCATATCCAGGCAGCCGGTAATGAAACGCATCCTTCCCCGCGCCGCCATGCACCCAGGAATCCCATTGCGAATTGTTGTTCTCGTATCCCGCCCAGGTCTCAAATCCGCCGCGCTTTTGCGGGTCGGTAATGAACATCGCCGCCCGCCCGTTGCGTTCATGCCAGCCGCCCACATGCCATTTTCCGAAGTACGCCGTTCGATATCCCGCCTCCTTGAATGGATGCGCAATCGTCTTCTGCCCGTCCGGCAGTGCATATTCATGGCCCGGCACAGCGTTGTGGGGATAGCGCCCGGAAAGCAACGATCCTCGAAACGGGCAACACAGTGGAAATCCCGAAACCGCGTTTGTAAACGTAACGCCCAGCTCCGAAAAGTTATCGATATTCGGCGTCCGCGCATTCGGATCTCCCGCGCAACCCAAGGCTTGTGCCCGGTGCTGATCGCCGAAGATCCAAATGATGTTCGGTTTCGCATTGTCAGCCTCCGGCGTTCGCTTCTGCGCGCTTGCGCTCATCGCCATCGCGGCGCCCGAGTTCAAAAAATCGCGTCGATTCATGGCAATCCTCTAGTAGATCAACTTCAACCCGAACTGAATCACCCGCGGCATGTTGCCTTGTGCGGTGCTCTGCCCGAACTGCGCGTTTCCAAAAACTTGATTCGGCGGTGCGAAGCGGACGTTGTTCGTCAAATTGAACGCCTCCGTGCGGAACTGCAAATTCAGCTTCTCTTTAATGCGGGTGTTCTTGGTCACGCTCATGTCGATCTGCCGGGTGTTGTCGCTGCGGCAACCGTTTAGCGTTCGGCCCGCGTTTCCAAAGCGGTAGGCCGCCGGCGCGGAGTAGACCGACGCATCCAGCCAGCGCGTTACCGTCGGATTGTCCACGCAAGGGTTCACTCCGCTCCAATTCGGTCTCTGTCCGCCGCCTTGCGAGAAAGTATTGTTCACATTCGATGTCACGCCCAGGGGCCCGCCGGAGAACGCCGACCAAATTCCGCCCACCTGCCAACCGCCCAAGACCGCCTTGCCTAGCCCATTGCCACTCTTGAAGAAAGGCAGTTCATAAACGCCATTCAAGATCACGCGGTGCGTTTGGTCTGTAGTCGATGCGCTCCACTCCGAAGCCAGGTCGTACCAGTTTTGAATCGAACTGGCCCCCAGCGCTTCACCCCCAAAAGGCCCAATGCCGTAGTCCATCAGCTTGGACCACGTATACGCCAGCGACAAATTGAGTCCGCTCGCGTAGCGCTTCTCTCCCTTCACTTCCAGCGCGTGATAGCTCGAAGTCGCCCAGGAGGAATTCTGTGCCGATACGGCGTCGTACTGCGGGAATGGCCGCAGTAGTTGCGCGCGCGCCACATTCCGGTTCGCCAGCGTCCCCACGCCGATCTGCCCAAAGAACGGATTCGCCACCTGCTGCCTTAAGGTATCGCCTTGACCCAAGAGCGCCGGGTCCAATTGATTCCACTGCCGGTTCTCATACTGCCCTACCCCGCGACTGCCTGCATAGCCCAACTCCAACAAGATCGCGCCCGGCAGTTCCTGCTGGATTCCAAAGTTCCATTGCGCACTGTACGGCGTATAGTTTCCAAAATCCGCAAACTGGATCGACTGCCCCAACAGCGTCGCCAATCCCGCGCTGCTTCCCGTTGGCCGGTTGAAGCCGTTCGGATAGGGATTGCTCAACGAGACGATCGGCGTCACCCCATCCAGGCTGTTCACAATCGCAGTAGGCGCCTGATATCCGGAGATTCCAAACGGCCCCGTACCGCCGCCGATTCCTGTCGAAGCCGCATAGAACAGGCCCGCTCCCGTGCGGATCACGGTTTTCGGCGTTAACCTCCAGGCTATGCCCACGCGTGGGGCGATGTTGTTCCGATCCGGTCTGGCGTTGTATCTCGACCGGCCTTCGACGCCGGGGAAAATCAAACCGCCCCGCAAGTTGTAGCCAGGCGCGCTCAACGGCGATGCCGCGCTGAAATCGAAATTTGTTAGTTGATTGAAACGGTCGGTGCGTGGCGTCTCGTAGTCGTAGCGCAGGCCTAAATTCAAGGTAATCGCCTGCGTCAGCTTCCAGGTATCTTGCACGAAGATGGCGCTGTACTTGTTCGTTTGTGCCAATGCTGGGGCGGGATTCACGCCGCCACCCGGAATGCCCAATAGAAACGTCGCAAGCCCCAGTCCCGTGGCTGCGGCGGGAGAAGCCGGATTCGGCCCTTGCGTAAAGTTCGGCGCGAAGCTGAAGTTCGTCGCCTGGTCGCCCACTTGCAAGTTGTTGAATTGCACCACGCGATACTCCCCGCCCACCTTGAGCGTGTGCTTGCTGAAGCTCTTCGTCACATTGCCTTGAAAGTTCTGTTGTGTGTTTCCAAAGTTGATATAGTCCGAGGATCCAATCAGCCCACCCACAATGATGTTCGGAATGGAACCGCTCACCGACAAGCCGTTAATCGTGATCGCGGGCAGCGAGATAGGATCCACCATCCCTTGCCGCATGTAAGAGGGCAGGCCGATCGACTCGATATCGAAGTTGTCCGAATAGGGCCTACGGAAGTTGATCAGCCTAGTCGCCGAATAGCGCAGCGTCATCAACATTGTCGGCGAGAAGGTGTGCGAATCTTCCAGCACCGTGTTCCATCGGGTAAAGATTTGCGGCCCCGCCGTGGGTGCGATGCTCGCGAATTCTTGGCCGTATACCGGCGCGCGGTTAAACGGAGTGTCGTCGTACGAGTAACGGAAGAACATTCGGTTGCGGTCGTTGAAATTGTGGTCCACACGGGGGCTGAACGAATTCTTGTTCACGATGTTGCCATCCGTGCGCGTGTAATTAACCACACCGTAATTCGCCCCTAGCGTCGTGGGCCGGGGAAACAGGTTCGCGATGTTGCGCGATACCGGGTTAATCCGGTTCACCGGGATGATGTTGTTCGGAAAGGCAGAACGAACAAATCCGTTGCCGCTCTGTATGGTCGTGTTGGGATCGTAAAGGGTCACCGCCGCTCCATTTGCCTGCCGTGCTGCTGAGAAGTTTCCTGTCAGCATCTGCGGGTCCGGCAGCGCCGCCGTAAATGTGATTCCCTGCACGAAGCGCACAATCTCCGTGTTGAAAAAGAAGAAGGTCTTGTTCCTGCCGTCGTACACTCCCGGAATCCGCACTGGCCCGCCAATCGAGCCTCCGAATTGATTGAAGCGGAACGGCGGCCGCGCCGACCCGTTCCGGTTCGCAAACCAATCGTTCGCATTCAATTTGTCGTTCCGTAGAAACTCATACGCCGTGAAATGCAGATCGTTCGTGCCACCCTTGGTCACAACGTTGAACACGCCGCCGGCGGCGCGCCCATACTCAGCCGAGAAGGAGTTCGTCTCCACTTTGAATTCCTGCACCATATCCGGGTTTGCGTTAATCACCGGTTGATTCTGCGCCGCCGCGGCGTTCGGAGCGCCATCCAACAAGAACTCATTGGCGTTCGAGCGCTGCCCATTGATCGAATATGCCACCGTCGAAATTTGATCGATTACCAGATTGTTCACGCCCGCCGACGGCCGCACCCCCGGCACCAGCATCGCCAGCGCATAACTGTTTCGCCCCAGCAAAGGCAACTCCGAAACCTGCTTGCTCCCAATCACCGTACCCAACGTCGCATTCTCGGAATCGAGCAGCACCGCCCGGTCCGTTACTTCCACGGACTCGCTCACGCTCCCCACCTCCAGTGTGTAGTTGATCCGCGCCGCCTGTCCCACCACCAGCGTGAGATTTTTCTCCGTCACCGACTTGAAGCCGGTTTTCTCCACGCTAATCGTATAGGCGCCGGGGCTAAGTTGTAGAAAGTTGTAGTAGCCCTCCTCGTTCGTCGTCACCCGGCTCTCGATGTTCGTGCCCAGATTCTTCGCCGTGACATTTGCGGCGGGCACAATCGCCCCCGATGAATCAGAAACCCTACCTGTGATGGAAGCGCTCTGCGAGTACAGTGGCGAAACGTTTAGGAGACTAAACGCGGTCAACCAAAGGCCGATCTTCAAGGAACTCATGCTTTGCATCGTATACAACTCCCAGGCAAGTGGCTTCAAAAAATAATTTTTTTGAGCAGCCTGGAGCATTAGTGTGCCGACAAGAAAGATGCAAGGCTTATGCAGTAATGTTGACGCCTACCCAGGCACCACCAACATATTTGAAGTCATATCCGCGTTCACATCCAATACCTTTGTCTGCTTCAACGTCGCTGTATCGAAGCTTTCCAACTCAAACCCCGCCCCGAAAATATAGAGCGTCTTCCCATCCGAAGAAATCGAATAATCAAAGCGGCTCCGCCCATCGAACTCCTGCGTCTTGAGTAACTTCTTCGCCGCCACATCGAACGTCCAGAACTCGCAACGCCGGTTCGCGCCACTCCCATTAAACGCCACCGTATAAGCGAACTTTCGATCGGGGGTCAGCCTCATCCCCATCATCCCGCCAGTCGACGGTCCCACCGGCGTAAAGTCGAAAGTCCTCTTCGTCAAATCGAATTTCGCAAACCCAAACACTGAGCGATGCACGATCGGGTCCGTTGAATTGAAGAAGCCCAGCACTGTGCCTCGCTCCTCATGCGGATCGTCCCCCGGTCCAATATTCACGCGCTCCATGCCCGGAAACATCGGCTTCGACAACTCAATCTTGTCAACTTCCTTCAGCGTCGCCGAGTCGTAAATGTAAACGTTGTCCCGGAAGCTATAGAGGAACTTCCCATCGGGCGAAAATCGCAAGCCACCACCGCGCCCGCCCATTCGCCCTTCCATCTCCTTCGGTACGTCAAATTCCTTCTCCAGCTTGCCCGAAGCGATGTCGATGATTCCCCACTTCGTCTTCCCGACCTCGAAGCGGTCAATCTTCTTCTCGGTCATGTAGAAGGTCGTATACAGCTTTTTATCGTCCGGCGTAATTGCGAACCCATTCGGACGATAGCGCTTCCCGCCCTCGTTCAAGACAAACGAATGTTCCACCTTCTTTGTCGCGATATCGACAAACTCAAAGCCGCAATCCTTCATCGAATGGACGATGATCTTCTTCTTGTCCTCGCTCAACATCAACGAACGCGGGACGTCGTACTTCAGCTCAACCTCGCCCGCTACCTTTTGCGCCGCCTCGTCGATCACAATGATCTTCTTCTGCCAGGCGCCCACATAGAGCATGCCCTTCTTGGCTGAAGTAGACTGGCCCATCAACGGCGCTGCCGCCAATGCCCCCAGGAATTCACGTCTTTGCATGAGCAAGCCTCCGTTTATGGAAACACCAAGTCGATATTGCGCCAATCCTTCGTGGCCGAGGCGCACTTGGCGGTCCAATCCGGATAATTATTCAAATGGTCCGGCACCTGCGCCGGCCAGTAGCAACTGATGTAGCAGTCATACAAATCCCGCTCCACCGGTTGACACAACCCCGCCGTCCCGCCCGCCGAATCCACTTCCCAACCGGGCGAAAACACAATCGAACAGCCCATTGGATAATGCGGTCTTTGCGCGGCATTGCCACCCTGTTGCAGCGCGACAAAGTCGCCCTCCGCCGCAGCAATATGATCTTCAATCCGGCGAGCCTTACGGTTCACCGCCTTTAAGTGCTTCATTGCGCTTTCCTGTTCTCGAAGTTTTGTAAGAAGCCAGGGTTATGCGTGGCGATCTCGCCGTAAATCTTCAGGCAAAGATCGGTCCATCCGCGGATCCAATCGCAGTAATGCAAATTCGCGTGCCCCGTATCGCCATAGCGAACGAAAGCCTCGTGATAACAGCCCCCCGCACACACCGGTCGCGCCCAGCAACTCTGGCAGTCATACTTCGCGCCAATGTGCCCATGCGCCAAAAACTCTTTCTGCTTCTCCTTATCGACGCCCGTTGAGATGTGCCCCAGCTTATGCGTGTCCGAATCCACAAAGCGATGACACGGGCTAATGTCCCCCGAAGGCCCCACCCCCATCAAGCCCAGCCCCGCCCCACACGGATGCGACTTCGACACCCCATGGTGCAACTCGCTCAACGTATCGCTCACGTTCGAAAACCCATGCAGCTTATTCTGCAGCGCATAATCCCGATACTCGTAAGCCAACTGCTCAAACTGCGACAACACATCGTCCAGCCCCTTCTCCTCAATCGCATACAAACGATTCGGAGAAGTCGTCACCGGCGCAAAGCCCACTTCATGAAAGCCCAACTCTTCCTTCAAATGCCGGAAGATCCGCACCACATCCGTCACGCCCTTGGTCAACGTCACCCGCGCCGCAATCGGCCGCGTCTTGTGCTGCGCCAGCAGTTCCTTCACTTTCGGAATGATCACGTCATAACTGCCCTTGCCATTGGCAAACACACGCAGTTGATCGTTCATCTCCTTCGGCCCATCCATCGAAACCGTCACGCCGATAGCATTGGCCGACAGGTACTCAATAATCTCTGGCCGCAACAACGTAGCATTCGTAGTCAACGAGTAGTCGATTGAAATTTTCTCCTCGGCCCCACGCACATTGGCATAATCCACGACCTGCTTCAGCAGCGGAAAGTTCATCAGCGTCTCGCCGCCAAAGAACGTAATATGAGCCGAACGCCGCCCTGCCGCTTCGCCAAACAAGAAGTCCACACTTTGCTTGGCGGTCTCCCAGTCCATAAACTTCGGCTTCCCCTCGGGCGTCGCCACTTTATCCTCGCCAAACTCGTAGCAATACTGACAGCTCAGGTTGCACTGGTTCGTCAGATTGATCACCAGCGTCTGTAAGGGAAAATGCGCCGGAGGCTCTTCAACGGACTCCTTCCACCCTCCCGCTGGCTTCAGCGCCCTAGCACTCACCAACTCCTCGATCGTTTCTCTAGCCGTTTCGCGCGTAGCCCCCGTCGCCATCAACCCATCCAGCAGCTCATGCGCCCCTTGCGGCCTCTCGCTCACGGACGACAACGCCTTCTTCGCCAAAGCATCCACTGCAAAAATACCGCCGCTCGGCGCCAGGTAAAGAAACTCCTGCCCCCCCGCCTCGAAACTATGAAACTCGCTCAGCTCCAACTGCATTGGGCGATACCTCTACTGCGCCACTTCCGGCTGATCCCACTTCATATACATCGGCACCGTCACCACGAAGTAGCACTTGGCCGTCAACGGCTTCCCATCCTTCTGCACAGCGGCATCCGCGCTCTTGTAAGTCGCCACCGCCCAAACGTCGCCGTAATTATTCCGGCTGAACTTCCGCTTCGGGTTCGGTCCCTCCACGTTCGGCGTGAAGTAACCCTTCTTATCGAGCGACCCCACAAACTGCACATCGTCGTCGCCGTGAATCGCGTAGAACTCTTCCAAGCTCCAATCCACTTCCACCGGCCCTAACAAGATGTCATCCGCCGTATTCGGCTTCCCATCAAGCCCGCGATGATAGCCATTCGCGACGAACTGCGCATAACCCTTCGGATGCGTCGTCCCGCCCAACCGCGCAATCGCCGTATCCGTCGACACCTTCAAATAATCCACCGTGTCGTAAACCGCCACGGCATTCGCCATCACCGTCCGTTTCACCGCAAGATCGCGTTGCCCCAACACAGCCTTCGCATCCACGCTCAACTCAATCTCCAAGGTCCCTGGATTCGAAACCTTCACACTAGACACTGTCACGCCAGTCCCCAAGTCCACATCCGCCGCCGTCAAATTCGCCGGGAACTGATCGCCATACGCCTTCAACGTAGCCGTCTGTCCCGCACGCAATCCCCTCTGGCTCAAACTCAAAATCGAAGTCCGATCCTCAGCTCGCGCCAACTTCACGTCATAACCAAACTCGTCATAAGCGCCCCAGAACCAACGTCCCTCCATCGCATTCTGATCGCGCGACACCAACATAACTTCGCGCACGTTCTTCGAATCGGCGGCATTCGCGCTCTTGCTAGACCCGCGCCACGAGTAGCCCGTATATACAATCGACTTCCCCTCGCGCGTAATCGTCTCGCCCGTCTTCGTACTCGTCATCCGCGTCCGCGTCACCCACTCATTTGGGCCCGCGCCGGGTTCAATCGTAACCTCACCAACGAAGTCACCCTTACCCGGTTGATAAGCGCTCAACAACCAACGCCCCGCCAATTTCGCCGCGCGCCGCGACGCACTCCAATCCGCCCACTCTTTCGTATGCAGCGGAAAATCCTTCTTGATCTGTTCAATGGCCTTCTCCACCGGCGTCCGAGTATCCGCTGGCGCTCCACCAGGCACATTCCCACCACCGCCAAACCCACGATTCCCCACAAAGCTATTCCAATTCACCACCGGGAAGTAGCCGATATGCATATTGACCAGCAAGTCCCACTCCGTCGCCGCGCGCCGCCAATTTGCCGGCTGCCCATACGGATGACAAGAGACACAAGCCTCCCGCACCACATCCGGATACTTCTCGTTATCCAAGTGCCGCTTCTCGTGGAAGTAAATCGCCCCGCGCGCCTCTTCCGGCGCCAGCCCATGCGTATCGCTCAACGAAGCCACGATCTTCCGCGCCTCATCCGGCGTCAGCGTCACCCCATGCAGCCGCACCATACGCTTAATCGCTTGCTGCCAGCTCTCTGGCGACCCACGCTCCCAGGAGATCCGCGTCAAATTTCCTTTGTCGTCTTTGCTGTGGCATCCGGAGCACTTGGAGATCACCAGTGCATCGCTAACAGGGATGCCGGGTTCGGACGGGGCTTGCGGTTTTGCAGGGCCCGAAGGCGTTTGATTCTGCGCAATCGCGCCGGATACGAAAGCAACTAGCAAGGCCAGCTTTCGCATAGTGTTTCAGGTATAACATAAAGCGCAAAGACATGAAAACGACCCGTCGTGATTTTCTGAAAAGCTCAGCCGCCACCGTTGCCGCCGGAGCCCTCGCCTCCACGCTCACTGAAAAAGCCAACGCCGAATTGAAGCGCATGAAGATCACGCGCATCCGCTACTGGGAAAGCTCCATCACCCGCCCCATGGTCAACCAGAGCTTCCATGTCGTCACCATCGAAACCGACGCTGGCCTCACCGGCATCGGCGAAGGCGGCTCCCCCGACCTTGTCAAACAATGCGCCGTCCAACTCATCGGTGCCGACCCCACCAAGATCGACCACCTCTGGCAACTCATGTTCCGCGGCATGTTCTATCCCGCCGGCCGCGAAAAAACCCACTCCATCGGTTCTCTCGACCTCGCCCTCTGGGATCTCCGCGGCAAAGCCCTCAACGTCCCTGTCCACCAACTCCTCGGCGGACTCAGCCGCGAACACATCGAATGCTACTGCACCGGCTTCCCCAACCCCAAGAAGCTGAACCTCGTTGAAAACGCGCGCGCCTGCGTCGAATACGGCTTCCGCGCCTTCCGCACCTCTGTCGCCGACCCCGCCGGCAAACCTTTCCAAAACCGCGAAATGGTCCTCAAGACCCACGAACAGTGCAAACAGATCCGCGAAGGCGTCGGCAAAGCCGGCGACTGGGCCATCGACTATCACACCCGCCTCGATTTCCCTGACGCCGTAAAACTAAGCGGCCTCATCGAAGACCTTGAGCCCTACTTCGTCGAAGACCTGGTCCGCAGCGAAAACAACTCCGTCTACAAACAACTCCGCCCCATGGTCAAAGTCCCCATCGCCGTCGGCGAACAACACAGCCACCGCTGGGACATAAATGAACTAATCGAAGGCCGTCTCATCGATTACAACCGAGTCTCCATCCCCAACTGCGGCGGCATAACGGAATACCAAAAGCTAGCCGCCCTTTGCGAAACCCACTACGTAGGCCAAACCCCCCACTTCACTGGCCCCATCGGCGAGGCGGCATTAGTCCACTGCAACTCCGTCTTCTCCGGTCCCGTACTAATGGAAATGACCGGCCAAGCCATCGACCTCCCCCACAAGTTCTACTTGCCCGAATGTTTCGACCACAAGGCTGGCAAACTCTACCCCAACGAACGCCCCGGCCTCGGCGTCACCTTCGACTCCTCCAAACTAAAAATGTTCTGGGAAGTTACCAAACACGACCAACCCATTCAGCTCTACCGCCGCCCCGACGGCAGTTTGACAAACTGGTAGTCAATGCAGCGACGTTCCCTACTCGCCACCCCTGCACTGCTAGCGGCTCAAACCAGCCCAACAACGACTTTAATCAAACCGAAATCTCTCAAGCCCGGCGACACCGTCGGGCTTGTTTCCCCTAGCACCTACGTCGTCGATCCGGACCAGCTCGCCACCATGCGCCTCACCGCCCAAATGTTCGGCTTCAAAGTAAAGGTCGGCAAGCAAGTAGGCCTCCGCGAAGCTCGCCCCGGCGACAGCGCCGAAGCCCGCATCGCTGACCTTCACGCCATGTTCCAGGACCCCGAAGTCGATGGCATCATCTGCGTTCGTGGCGGCTACGGCACTCCTCAACTCCTAGCCGGCCTCGACTACAACCTCATCCGCCAAAACCCAAAGGTCCTCCTCGGCTACAGCGACATTACCGGCCTCCACCTGGCCATCCACCAAAAAACCGGCCTTGTTACCTTCCACGGCCCAACTGGATTGAGCCCCCTTACCGAATACAGCCAAGCCTGGGTCAAGCGCGCCTTCATGCCACAACCCGTGGGCCTCCTCGGCAACCCCACCGAACGCAATCCCTTCCGCCCGCAACACCCTCTAAGAACAATCAAACCCGGCAAAGCCAGAGGCCGCTTAATCGGCGGAAACTTGACGCTAGTCAGCAGCCTGATGGGCACCCCCTACGAACCCGACGTCCGCGGCAAAATCTTCTTCCTCGAAGACGTAGGCGAAGAACCCTACCGCATGGACCGCATGCTCCAACAACTCATCCTCGCTGGCAAGTTCGACCAATGCGCGGGCGTGGTCTTCGGCGAATGCGTAGACTGCGGCCCCAAGAAGTTCGAGCCCTCCATCACCTTCAACTACACCCTAGGCGAAGTCCTCGACCGCGTCTTCTCCAAAGTAAAGGTCCCCGTCTTCCACGGCCTGTTAATCGGCCACACCGCCGATCAAATCACTCTCCCCCTAGGCGTAATGGCCAGCATGGACGCCGACGCAAAGCGACTGACCATAGAAGAACCTGCCGTTGTCTGAAGCGCATCACATCCCCTACGAAAACCTAGGCCGCTACATCGCCAACGAAGTCGACGAAGACGAACGCGCATCCATCGACCAACACTTAAGGGACTGCCCCGCCTGCCGCCAAGACCTAAGCGACGCCCAATCCTGGCAGACTCATCTAGCTACCCTTCCCGACCCCACACCACCATCAAGCACCACTTTCGACAAACTCCTATTTGCTTTCATCCTCGCCCTAAGCAGCATCCTGATCGCTTTTCTATACTGGCGATTCATCTAGCCAATCTCTATGGAAACAACACAGCGCCAGCATTCCGAGCTTGCTCTACAGGCGCACGTACCATTTCTTGCGCCACAGGATCCAAGCGAGCAGCCAGATCAAGGCGACGTTGAGCAGGGCGTAGAGGAGTGAGGCGTTTATGGGGCTGGCGACGCTTTGGAGAGATTCATTGATGATGGGCTTTTGCTTACTCATGGCTCGGGCGAGCATGCCGCTGGCGACGAAGCTGACGATGGCGTTGGTGCCGTAGATCTCGAAGAAACGCGTACCTCGGCGCCAAATGTTGCTCTCTACCAGCCAGAAGACCAAGCCGAAGAGTGCGCTGGCAAGACCGGCCATCAAGAGCGTGAAGCTGGGAGTCCAGAGCGCCTTGTTGAAGGGGATCCAGGGGCTGAGGGCATAGCCGCCCGTTACCAAGATGGCGCCCCAGACCGAGAAGGCTTTGGGGTCGCGGCGATCGAGCAATGCGCCCGCCAGAATGCCAAAGAGCACCGAGACGATGGCGGGGATGGTAGAGACGACGCCTTCGGGGTCCCAGACCTTGGTCTGGCTCCACATGTGGCCCGTGAGAACGATGCCGTCGATGTGGCGGGCGAAGTTGTTCTCCATGCCCCAGGGGTCTGGCGAAGGCCAAGTGAGCATAAGCGCAGTGTAGAGAGCCAGCAGGCTCGCGGCGGCGATCGCGAGTTGCTTGCGGGAAAGATAGATGGCAAGAGCGGTGGCGACGAAGTAGCAGACCCCGATGCGAGGCAAGACGCCAGGGATGCGGAAGGAATGAATGTCTGGGTTGCCAAAGAAGTTGAGCGCGAGGCCGATGAGGACGATGAGTGCGCCGCGACGGAGGGCATGGAGAAGGAGTTTGCTCTTGTCCGCTCCTTCGGTCTTGCGGCGCGCGAAGGAAAGCGTCATGGCAAGGCCTGAGATCCAGAGGAAGAAGGGGAAGACCATGTCCGTGGGGGTCCAGCCATGCCATTCGGCGTGGCGGAGAGGGGCGTAGACATGGGTCCAGGAGCCGGGGTTGTTGACGAGGATCATGCCCGCGATGGTGAGGCCGCGGAAGATGTCGAGGCTGCGCAAGCGCTGCATAGATAATGACTATATGTTTAACGCGGCTCGACGCACGATAACGATGGGTGCTTGTTTGGCGTTGCTTTGGAGTTGTGGATCGAAGAATCAGGAGGCGGCGAAAGTGACCTTTGCGCAAGATGTGCATTCCTACGCAAGACCGGCGGAGGCGCGTTCGACGCACTTGGAATTGGACCTGAAGGTGGACTTCGAGAAGAAGGTCCTGTCCGGCACGGCAACGCATACGATCGCAGGCGCCAAGGAGATCGTCTTCGATACGAAGGGGCTCAAGATTGCGAAGACCGAGGCAGCGGGCGAGGACAGGCAGTTTCGGGAGACGAAGTTTCAGCTTGGGGCGGTGGATAAGATTCTGGGCGCACCGTTGGCGGTAACGCTGCCCGAAGGCGCGAAGTATGTGCGCGTGACTTATGAGACGAGCCCGGACGCCATCGCATTGCAGTGGCTGGCGCCGGAGTTGACCGCTGGAAAGAAAGCGCCCTATCTGTTCACGCAAGGCCAACCTATCTACACACGGACTTGGATCCCGATTCAAGATTCGCCGGGCATCCGGATCACGTATCGCGCGAAGATCCAGACGCAGCCAAACTTCTTCGCGGTAATGAGCGCGACTAACGATCAGAAGACGATGGTGCCGACTGGCAAGTACGAGTTCGATATGCAGCAGGCCATCCCCCCGTACTTGATGGCGTTGGCTGTAGGGGAATTGCAGTTCCGTCCGGTAGGAGGGAGGACTGGTGTCTATACGGAAAAGCCTGTGTTGGACGCGGCGGCGAAAGAGTTTGTGGACTTGGAAGACATGGTGAAGGCGGCGGAGAAGTTGTACGGCGCGTACCGCTGGGAACGCTATGACGTTTTGATTTGCCCGCCGGGCTTTCCGATCGGCGGGATGGAGAATCCACGTCTAACCTTCGCCACGCCGACGATCATCGCGGGGGATCGCAGCCTGGTGTCGTTGATCTCGCATGAACTCGCACATTCCTGGAGCGGCAATCTGGTGACGAATGCGACTTGGAGCGATTTCTGGTTGAACGAAGGATTCACGGTGTACGTGGAGCGTAGGATTCAGGAAGAGCTCTATGGGAAGCAGCGGAGTGAAATGGAGTTTGCGGTGGAGATCGCGGAGCTGAAAGAGGAGATGGCGAAGCTGCCCGCGAAGGATCAGATGCTCTATGTGGATTTGAAGGGGCGCGACCCGGAGGAGGGCGTGACGCTGGTTCCGTATATCAAGGGTGCCTTGATGCTGCGGGCCTTGGAAGAAGAAGTGGGCCGGGAGCGCTGGGACGCTTTTGTGCGCGGGTACTTCGACAAGTTCGCATTCCAGAGCATTACGACGGCGCAGTTTGAAGAAGAGCTGAAGGCCAAGTTCCCCGAGTTGAAGTTGAACGTGAAGGAATGGATCTACCAGCCGGGCTTGCCCGCTTCGACGCCAAAGATCGATAGCTACTTGTTGTCGCAAGTGGATGCGCAGTTGGCCAAGTTCCAGAAGGGCGAGGCGATGGAGACGAAGGAATGGGTAGCACAACAATGGCTGCACTTCTTGCGGGGATTGCCAGAAAGTTTGACGGCGGCACAGATGGCAAAACTGGATGCGACGTACAAGTTCACGCAAAGCGGGAATTCGGAGATATTGGATGCGTGGCTGGTGCTGGCGATCCGGCACAAGTATGCGGCAGCGGATGCGGCGCTGGATAAGTTTTTGTCGAGCGTGGGGCGGCAGAAGTTCTTGAAGCCTTTGTATACGGAGTTGGCGAAGACGCCCGACGGGAAGGCGAGAGCGAAGGCCTTCTATGCGAAGTACAAGGGGAACTATCACCCGATCGCAGCGGGTGCGATTGGCGGGATTGTGGGCGACTGAGAGTTTCGCTATTCTAGCGGTTTGACGCAGACCATTGTTCGCTAAGCGGCGCTAGGCGCGCCGCCACGAAAGATGCCTAAAACACCCTACGCCATTGGTGTCTTTTTGGAGCGAACAAATGAAATCTTCTTCCGATCTATTGCCGCGAGCACGCGTGTGCGAAGCGGCTCATGAACAATACATACTGCGATTCGACGACGGTAGCGAGAGCAGCGCCGTGCCTTCCGGCGTGCTGCGTTGGGACGCGGAACTGCCCGCCGTGGGCGATTGGGTGCGCGCGCGGCGCGCGGATGCCGACCTAGCCTTGATTGAAAGCGTCGAGGCCCGGCGGAATTCTATTTCCCGCCAGCGCCCTGGTGGCGGGGGGGAACAGGTACTGGCCGCGAATGTCGACTTGATCCTGATTGTGATGGGCCTGGACGGCGATTACAACCTGCGGCGCCTGGAGCGCTATCTCGTGCTGGCCGCGTCGAGCAACGCGGAGGCGCTCGCGGTATTGAACAAGCAGGATCTCTGTGTTGACTGGCCTACTCGGCTAGGCGAGGTTCAGGGCTTGACCGAAAACGTAGTGGCGCTTTCGGCGCAAGAGTCAGTGGAGGCGATCCGTCCCCATGCTGCCGGTCGCACGGTGGTCCTTCTCGGCTCTTCAGGAGCGGGCAAATCGACGATCACGAATGCGTTGCTCGGGGAGCGGCGCCAAGCCACGCTTCCCGTTCGGGAGCATGATTCTCGAGGACGTCACACAACGACAAAGCGAATGCTCATCGAACTGCCCGGTGGTGGCGCGCTCATAGACACACCGGGACTGCGCGAACTGGCGCTCTGGGCGGGGCAGGATTCCGTGGATGAGGTTTTTGCCGGCATCGCGGAACTTGCGCGCCAATGCCGCTTTCGCGACTGTTCGCACTCGGGCGAGCCCGGTTGCGCCGTAGTGGAGGCTCTCGAAGCCGGTGGGCTGGACGAGGCGCGTTGGGCGAGCTATCAGAAGCTGCGAGCGGAGGCGAAGTATCACGAGCGCGAAGCGGATCAACGTGCGGCGGCCGAGGAGAAGCGCAAGTGGAAGGTGATCCACAAGGCAATGAGGCATCATCCTAAGCAGCGCTTTTGAGGTTCAAGAGCGCGCGCAGGGTTTGTCCATCGGCAGCCAGACGGCTGGTGAAGCCATTGCGTTCGAGCAGAGTGCGCATCGGTGTGTTGTCCGCGAAGAGCTCGGCGGTGAGACGCTGGAGGCCTTCCGCGCGCGCGGCGGCGATGAGGCTTTTGACGAGAGCGCTGCCTATGCCCTGGCCTTGCGAGTTATCGCGAACCAGAAAGGCTACTTCCGCTTCGGTGCGCCGCAAAGGATTGCGCTGCATGCGGCCGACCCCGAGAATCGCGCCGTTCTGTTCGACGACGAGAGCGAGTTCGCGAGCGTAGTCATTGAAGCAGACACGGGCGAGGCGCTCGTGGCTGATGCGTTCTTCGAATTTGAGGAACTGCAGATAGCGCAAATAGACGCTGCGTTCGGAGAGGCCGTTGTGGAAGTCCGCAATCATATGTTCGTCTTCGGGGCGAATGGGGCGGAGCAATGCAGCGGAGCCGTCGCGCAGGGCGATCTCGGCCACGTATTGCGACGGATAGGGCCGGATGACGCTGCGGGGCCAGAGCGATTCGTCGAGTTCGGCGGGTTGCAGAGTGGCGCGAGCGCCCGCGCCCCAGGCTCGGCCGGCTTCGGCGCAGAGAGGGAAGATCTCGACATGGCGTAGGATGGGGAGCTCGTTGATGAGGCGCGAGAACCGCACGAGGAGCACTTCGAGGCTCAGCAGCGTGTCGTCGCGAAAGGCCTTGTGGATGCGCATAAGTTCGACAAAGCGGCGGGCCAGTGTGGAGGTGAGGGGCGGGAGTGACGCGCTGAGATCGGCATAGATTTCTTCGCCAAATCCCGCGGCACTTAGGTAGAGCACGGGGCCGAAGCTGGAATCGATTTCGCTGCGGAGGCGTAAAGGTTGCGTGACCTTGGCTTCGCGATTGTCGATGGGGATGCCGTAGGCGTCGAGGACGCGATGAAGAAGTTCGGGCTCCACGCTTTCGCGGCCGCGATCGCGGCTCTCGCGCAGTTCGGCGTCGATACTTGAGGCATCAATGAGGTCGGTGGAAAAGATCGGCGTTTCGTAAAGCGCGCGAAGGCTGGAAGAGTGTTGCCAGAGAGTTTGGAAGGCGCGTGCGGCAGTATCCGGATAGGGAAAGGTAGGAATGCTGGCGGCGGCGAGCGTGTTGTTTGCTTCCTGAACAAGGTCGGCGCCCAAGAATGAAGTGAAGACGGGCTTGCGGTGCTTCTTGGCCTCCGCAGCCAGCTCTTTAGCGATTTGATTCGCATCGATGTTGGATTGCGGAGCCAGTATGGCGAGGACGGCGTCGTTGGTATCGCTGGCATGCAAGCGCTGGAATTCAGCGATGTAGTTGTCCGCCTTGGCGTAGACAGTTTCGGCGGGCTTGCTGTTTTGGAGAGCGAGACTGTCGGCGGCGGTGAGGGCGGGGCCGCGAGCGTTGCTGAGAATGGCGAGGCGTTCGCCTTCGGGACGGGGTTGGCGGTCCAGAACTTCGGCGAGGTAGAAGAGTTCGGCGAGGCGTTGCACGCGCAAGACACCGCAGCGGCGGAAAGCGGCGTCGAAGACGGCGTCTTGCTGGCGGTCTTGTCGGCCGACGCGGAGGACGATGACGGGCTTCGAAAGAGCGCACTCCCGAGCGGCGGAGAGAAAGTTGCTTGCGTCTTCGATCTTCTCGATGTAAAGGAGGATGGATTTCGTGTAGGGATCTTCGGCGAGATAGTCGATGGTTTCGCCCAGCGTAATGGTGGCATTGCGTCCGAGAGCGACAACGGCGCTAAAGCCCACGCGCTGGCGGCGGCCCCAATCGAGAACGGAGGGAACGATGTCGGCGCGTTGGGCGACAAAGGCAACTTTGCCAGGATGCTCCGGAACATGCGCGGCGCCTACGGGTCCAAGGATGGCCATGCCCTGCGTGTTTGCCTCGGCAAGCAGGGCTGGGTCGAGTTTGTCGTCGCAAGTGAAAAGAACGGCAGGGCGGTGTTGAGCTAGAGCTTGGAGCAGGCCCTCGTTAGGATTCGCGTCGATGGTCGCGAGTTCCGTGCGAGAGCGCGAGCCGAGAAAGTACTCGAGCATGCCGCGTGAGGGGACGGGTTTGGGGTCAGATGACATCAGCGAATCTCTTCTTCACGGCTGCGAAGTAGGCAAAACCAAGATAGAAGATTCCGAGCGACAGGGCGGAGAGTTTGAGGAGAGCAAGCCATTCGGGGGACCGGCCTTCGACCAGGACAAGGCGGTAAGCACGAACGAAGAGGTAGACAGGGTTCTTGCCCAAGATAGGCAGCAGCGCCGCCGGCAGGCTGGTTTCGGGATAGCAAATCGGCGTGATGAAAAACCAGAGAGTGAGCGACAGACTGACGATGTAGACGAGGTCGCGCAGAAAGACGCCGAGCGCGGAAAGGGCGTAGCAGAGGCCCGCGGTGAAGAGGAATTGCGGCAAGAGGATTAGCGGCAGATAGAGGGCGGTGGGAGGGACGCCGCCCCGAGTAAAGAGAAGGAAGCCGAAGTAGATCAGTAGCGCAGAGAGGCCGGTGACCATGCCGGCAAGGCAGAGATTGATGGGGAGAATTTCCAGGGGGAAGATGAGCTTGGTGATGAGATTGCGATGTTCACGCGCGAGGTTCGGCGCGCGGCCGAGGGCTTCACTGATAGCGAGCCAGGGCAGCATGCCGGCAAGGAAGTAAAGGGTGTAGCCGTGGGTGGAAGGGTCACCGGGGAAACGAGTTTGAAGAACGACGCCGAAGATGAAGTAGTACGTGAGCATCAGAATCAAGGGATTCAAGATGGCCCAAAAGGCATCGGCAATGCTGCCGCGATAGCGCGCGAGGATGTCTCGCTCGACCATAGAAGCGATGAGTGGGCGATTCGCCCAGAAGACTTGAAATGGGGCGGCGAGGAGCGCGGCGAACTTCGAGAAGCGGCTGCGAGAGGGGAGATCCTTTACGCGGGCGATGCGGTCCAGCGCATGAGCCGCGCCTTCGGTGTTCATCTCCAGATCGACGATGAGGACCGCTTCGTTCTGGGTGTAGGCCCATTCGCCACTAGCCTGGCGGGGCGAGACAAAGAAGCGGTAGAGACCGGGGACCGCGGGGAGATGCAGGAGTATTTTGGCGCGGCCATCGGTGGTTTCAACCCATTCGCTTTCCCTTAGAAAACGGCCTGTGGTGGGATCGATCCAGTGGCAGCCAAGAATGGCGGGCGAGTCGAGTTGGCATTCGACAAGCAGAGTGCGGCCGTCGAGGGAGACGCGATGCTCAACAATGGCGGCCATGCGAATTTAAGCGTACAGCCAATTGGGGTAGCGGTTGCGAATGGGTCCGGTCTTGCGGCCGACCGCATAGATGCCGTCGCCACGAAGATCGTTGGGGAGCTTGTAATGGTCGAGCAGATGGCGCACGAAGTTCTGCTCCGGATGCGGTTGGTCGAGGAACTCGCCCGTTTCGACCTTAGTAACTTCGAGGCCGCTTTCCCAGAAGAGGTGGTAGATCTCCTTGGGCGAATACTCGCGGTTGTGGCGCGCTTCGGCTTCCTCGCCGGGCTTGCGGGGAAGGATGTAAGCGGGGAAGAAGCTGGGATGGTAGCCGTGCAGGATGGCGTGGATGGCGCGGTAGCTCGCGATGTTGGGCGTGGTTAGGATCAGAGAGCCGCCGGGCCTCAGGATGCGGTTGATCTCGCTCATCATGTGCATCGGGTCGGAGGTGAGGTGCTCTAGCAGTTCGCAGCAAAGGACGGTGTCGAAGCTTTCGTCCGAGTAGGGGAAGGGGTCCTTCTCGGCGTCGAAGAGGTCGATATCGCAGGTGAAGGGTTCGCCGTAGGCGGATTGGATTTCGTGATGATCGGTCTGGCCGGCCTTGCCGTAATAGCAACCGCGCACGTGTTCGTAGCCGAGCTCAAAGTGAAGCGCGGGCGTGATCTGCATGTAGGCGCCCATCTCGAGGATGGACTGGCCGGGGCCGCCGCGCGGCGTAAGCTCAAGCGTCTTAGTGAGGCGCGTGATGTGGGTGTTAATGTACTGCTGCCCGCCTTCGTCCTGCGCCCATTTTTGGATGCTTTCAGGTGGCACTTCGGCGAATTCTTGCGGGGGCGGTGGGGCCGCGAGTTGCGATGTTCCGGTGCGACCGTTGGCTATCTGCTCTAGGAAACGCACGTAGTGGGCGGCGGCGACGTCCCAAGGGCATTCCTTCTCGACCCAGGCTTTGGCGCGCGCACCGAGCGTTTCGCGGTACTTGGGCTGACTGGCGAGGAGATTCAAGTATTCGAAGATCGTGTCTTCTTCGGCGGGGTCAGGTGGCGAAGGCACCTTGAGGACGATGTCATCCGGGTATTCGCGGAAGCTGCCAATGTCGGTTACCAGCACGGGCTTGCCGAGCGAGAGCGAGCGCAGTAAAGTGCCGGAGCTTTCGCCTACCGTTGGATAGCGCAGATTGAGGATTATGTCGCAGGCTTCGAGATAGCCGTTGAAGTCTTCCTCGCGACTGATGAATCCAAGCACGCGAACGCTGTCTTCGAGCCCCAGGCCGCGCAGTAGGTTCTCGAGATCCAGTTCGGGATGAGGGTCGCCGACAAGAACCATGCGTGCATTGGGTTCGACACGCAAGAGACGCCGGAAGGAACGTAGAGACTCGGCGATGCGCTTGTAGGGTTTTAGGAAGCCGAAGACGCCAATCAGCGTGGTGCTGTGCGGAAGGCCAAGTTTTTCGCGGTAGTAAATCCGCTTCGGAACGCGAGTGGGATCCCGGTCCACCCAAGCACCATGCCAGATCTTTTCGATGGGGCCCGTGAAGCCAGCGGCGCGAGCTTGTTGGGCGACGAAATCCGAATGGACGATAACGGCTTTGCTATTTTCCAGCAAGCGCCGCAGCATGGGAACGCCTTCGTAGTCGGGGCCGACTTCCAGGCGGCGGACACGCTCGGCGAAAACACGGGCGACTTCGCCACCGTCGTATTCCACCTCGAGAACATAGGATTCCCAGTCGCGGCGTCTGATGGTGCGATGAGCGTGGAGGTGGTGGAGGTTGCCTTCGTGGAGGACGACGACGCCGGGATATTCGAGGGCTCTTTCGTAGATGGAGACGTGGTACTCGTTGTTGCCCATTTGGTAGAGCACATGGTCGAAGTTGCGAAGCACTTCGACAGGTGGAGCTTCCGGAAAGGTCTCTACTTCGGCAATCGCGCTGAGAGGCTTGAGCAGCGCGGCGGCGTAGTCGGCGATGCCGCTGCGCGCGGGAGGCAGCGGCGAGACAAAAGCAATCCTCATCTAGCGCAGGATCTCCATGTTGAAGGAGCCGAGCGGCAAAGGCACCTTGAAGAGAAGCGGCGTGCGTGCGGCATCCTTGCCGATGAAGACTTCGATGGAATGCTGCGAGGCGGGGCCTTTGATGTTGACTTGGAAGCGGTCGGCTTGTTCTTGGGCGCCGCCGATGGGAATGTTGGTGACGCCGGCGTGCTTGATGTCTAGCTGATAGGCAGCTCCGAAGTAGGCGGGGCCGGGGGCGGGAAGACGGCCGTTGCGGAGTTCCTGGCGGAAGAAATAAATCCAGGCGAGAGCATCCTTGGCGCAATCGCTTATAGCGATTTCGCTCTTTCCGCCCTTCTCCGTCTTGCGCTCCAGCTTCTTGGCCGCTTGGTCGAAGCTAAGCGTCTCTTTGGTGTTGCGCTTGCCATGTTGGAGGTTCTTGTCGAATTGCGCGGAGCAGTAAGCGCCGCTGGTGAGGGACTTGAACTCATCGACAACGGCGAAGCCGGGGATGCTGGCTTCGAGGCGGAACTCAAGCTTGCGTTGCGCGGCGCTTTGCGCGTCGAGGTTGTCGGTGCTGAAACTCGCTTCGCCGAGGGAAAGGCCGGTGGACCAGCTTATGGAGTAGCGAAGGGATTCGCCGGCGGCAAAGAGAGAGAATGTACACGCCAGGAGTAGAAGGAAACGAAGGGTCATGATGCACTATGAGCGGCGGAAGACTTCTTCTTGCGAGCCGAATCCGGCGCTTTGCGCCGCGGCCGCCCCGCTACTTCATAGTAAATGTCCAGTGTTTGCGCGGCGGCGCTTTCCCAGCTAAAGCGCAGCGCATTCTTTTGTCCGAGCTTGGCCATGCGCTGGCGGAGTTCGGAATCGACGAGGATGTCGCGCATGGCGCGATACATGTCGTCACGGGATTGAGGATCGAAAAGGAGAGCGGCGGAGTCCGCTACTTCCGGCATGGCGGAGGTGTTGGAGCAGGCTACGGGACTGCCACAGGCTTGGGCCTCGACAATGGGGAGGCCAAAGCCTTCGTAGAAGCTGGGGTATACGGTAAGGTCGGCGGCGTTGTAGAGGTGGAGGAGGTCGTCGTCGTTTACAAAGCCGGTGAAGTGGATGCGGTTGGCGAAGGGGGACTGCTTGGCGGCTTCGTAGACGCGGGGAGCGAACCAAGTAGGCTTGCCGACCAGAATCAAGTGGTGCGGTAGGAGCGGGTTCTCCTGTGCCAGATGCGTGAAGGCGTCGATGAGACCGATGTGATTCTTGCGGGGCTGTAGATCGCCAACGGAAAGCACAAAAGGCCATTGAACGCCGAAGCGCTGCGATACGCGTGTGAAGGCGGCGGAACTCGCGATGGGCCGGAAAGAGGGGGAGACGCCATTGTAGATGACGCGGATGTCGTTGGGGTCTACATCATAAGTGGCCAGGATGCGCTGGCGGGAAAACTCGCTAACGGTGACGATCTTACAGGCGCGGCGCACGGTGTGGGCGACGGTGGTCTTGAGTTGGAGGCGGCGGGAGTTGGTGAAGAAATTGGGCTTGTCAATATAGCTGACATCATGAACGCTGACGACGAGGGGAACGGCAGAGTACAGGGGAGCGGTGTACTGAACGTGGAGGAGATCCGGTTTGTCGGAGATCGTCTTCCAGGAAAGATCGACTCCCAGACGCGCGAAGGGGTTTACCGAAACATAGCTTTTTTGAAAGCGGTTCGGCACTTCGGAAGCGGCGTATTCCGAGCACACGTAGGCGATGAATTGGGAATCGCGATCCAGCCTGGCATAATTCTCCAGCAGGTTCCGGACATAGACTTCATTCCCCGTTAGATGGCGTCCGATCGTGTGCGCATCGATGGCGAATCGCATGCGTGTCTTCAAATTATAGGACACTTCGCTGAATCCATAGATTGGGAGTGCGATGAGGCCACAAGTGTTACAACTCTAATTCTGCCAACAAGTTGTGAGCGCGGGGCCAAGTGAAGCGGTCTTCCAGAAGGTTTCGCGCGGCATGGACGATTTTGCGCCTTTTGGTCTCGTTTTGCAATAGCTCACCGATATGTAATGCGAAATTTTGGGGGGTATCCGCGATTTCGAGGTGGACGCCTGGTTGGGCGTCGAGGCCCTCCGCACCAATGGGAGTAGAGACGACAGCGGCGCCCGCGGCCCAAGCTTCTAGAATCTTGAGGCGCGTTCCCGACCCAACGAGAAGCGGGGCCACGGCGATCTTGGATTTGGCAATCTCTTCGACCGCGTTGGCGACCGGTCCGACAATGTCCACCCTCTCCAGGCTGGTAAACAAAGGGCGAACCAATTCCGCTTCCTTGCCTATAACGCGGAGGGAAAGCGCAGGATGGGTCAAAAAAAGTCGGGGCCACACGAATTTTGCAAACCAGCGCATGCCTTCGAAGTTGGGGGCGTAGGCGAAGTTGCCGGAAAAGGCTATGGAATGAGCGGGTTGGACCGGCAGGGGCGCTTGGAAGGGAATGGTATTGGGGATTACGGCCACTTGCTGGGGCTGGGCGTGTTGGATACGGCTGGCGTCGGTTTGGGAGGTGGTGAGGGTGGTGTCGAATTGGGGGATGAGCCTGCGTTCCGCTTCAAGGGCGACTTGGTGGAAGCGGCGCCATAGCCAGGATTCCGAGGGCTTGGCCACGAGCGTGGCGAGGCGGAAATATTCGCTTTCTATGTTGTGAAGGTCGAGGATCAGCCTATTAGCGTGAGGGCGGAGGAGGGGGGCGTAGGGAGCGGTCCAGAAGTGTTCGCACCAGGCCAGGTCATAGTGCTGGCCGTGGAGGAAAGCGGCGATGGGTTTGTTTTGCCCAGAGAAGCGGTCCATTAGGGGAGGGAGGCCACGGAGGCCGCGAAGGAGGTTGCGGAAGAGACGGGGAAAGAATGCTTTGGAGTGGAGGGGGAGGTCGATGATGGTCCGGCGGGCGATCATGCCATCGGGGTAGTGTACGAAGGGGTCGGGGTCGCCGGAGAGGCGAAAGTGGATGGCGTCGAGGTCGAAGTGAGTGGTCAGGAACTCGAGGATGCAAGCTGTTCGGAGAGGACCACCGCCGGCGACTGGGTAGGCGGCTTCGGGAAGGATGATGAGCGCTTTTCGTTTAGCTGAGGCAGCGCTCATAAAGAGTTTTCATGGAGTTGGCGGTCTTGGCCCAGGAGAATTCGGCGGCGCGGGCGAGGCCGAGCACGCGGCGGCGCTCGCGTTCGGCTTCGTTTTCCAAGAGGGTCTTGAGGGCGGCGGCCCAGGCATTGGGTTCGTTTGGAGAGGCGTAAAGGGCGGCGTCAGCGCCGGTTTCCCGGAGGACTGGGATGTCGGAGGCGAGGACCGGCGAGCCGCACTGCATGGCTTCGAGGATGGGGAGGCCGAAGCCTTCGTAGAGGGAGGGGTAGACGGTACAGAGGGCGTTGCTGAAATAAGAGGGGAGAGCGGCTTCGTCGACGTAGCCTAGGCAATGGGTTCGTTTGTTGGAGGGTAGGGTGAAGCCCTCGCGAGTCTGACCAGCGAGGAGCAGATCGAAGTCAAGACCGTCATTCCAAAGGATTTCACAGGCCTGGAGGAGGATGGGGAGGTTCTTGCGATGCTCCAGGGTAGCGACGCTGAGGATGTAGGGGAGCTGGGTTGGGTTCGATTTGTGCGGGCGAAGGTGAGGCGCGGCGGCCAAAGGAATGGCGAAGACGCGGTCCTCTGGCCAGTCGAAGTGCTTGATGAGCTCTTCGCGAATATATGACGAGGGAGTATGGATTAAAGTTGGCACCCTGAGGCGGAGGAGCCAGCCAGCACGTTCGCGGACGCGTTGGTTTTGGCTGTCGGGGAGGATCCAAGGGGAGAGGTCGTGGACCGTCATAATCGTAGGGCAGACGGGAATGTAAGGAACAGCGAAGTCGACGCCGTGGAAGAGATTTGCCTTTTGTTCGCGGAGGGCGGCGGGGAGGCCAAGGCTCCACCAGCGTTTGCGCCAGCCTTGGGGTTTGGGATCCTGCTGGTCTGAGAGGAGGGCAAATTCGGCTTCCGGCCACTGGGCGGGGAGGGCCTTGAAGAGTTCTTCGGCAAAGCGGCGGATGCCGCCTGGGGGACCGCTGAGGGGGGTGCCATCGAGAAAAATTTTGGGGGCGGCGGGCATGGGATTATTTGACGGCGTCTTGCATGCCTTTGGCTACGTTCACGGGAAGCAGGACGAGGAGCCCGGCAATGAAGAAGACTACCAGAGAAAAGATGGCCAAGTGGTAATCGTTGGTGAGATCCATAACGAGGCCGAAGAGGAGGGGGCTGATCCAGGAGGTTCCTTTGTCGGATATTTCGTAAATCGAAAAGAATTCGGCTTCACGGCCTTTGGGGATAAGTTGCGAGAAGAGGGAGCGGCTGAGCGCCTGACTGCCACCCAGGACGATGGCGACGACGAAGGCCATGATGAAGAATTCGCGCTCGGTGCTGACGGCAAGCCAGATGTAGACGAGCGCGCCCGTCCAGATGAGCAGGCTCAGGATTACGGATTTCTTGGCGCCGATGTACTTGGCGATGAAGTTGAAGCCGACGGCGCCGAAGAACGCAACGAATTGGACCATGAGGATGGCTTGCGTGAGCGAGGCCATGGACATGTGGAGGCTATCGGAGCCGAATTGGCTGGAGAGGGAGATGACGGTTTGGATGCCGTCGTTGTAGAGAAGAAACGCGATTAGGAACAAGAGCGCCTGGGGGTAGAGGCGGATGTCCTTGAAGAGTTTGACGAGTTGGCGGATACCGACGCTGAGGTAGTTTTCGCCCTTGGGCAGGGGGTGGGAGGCGGTGTTGTTGCGGAGGCCCATGTAAGTGGGGACGGTGAAGAGCCCCCACCAGAGGCCCGCCGAGAGGAGGCTAATGCGAACAGCCATGGAATCCGTGAGGCCAAGGCTCTTGGCGTTGGAATACATGTAGAGGTTGAGGCAGAGGAGGAGGCCGCCGCCGAGGTAGCCGAGGCCCCATCCCTTGGAGGAGACGGCGTCGCGTTCTCCGGGTGGAGCGATTTCGGGGAGAAAGCTGTTGTAGATGACGATGGAGGCGCCGAAGGCAAGGTTTGAGATCAGGAATAGGCCGGCGCCGAGGAGGTAGCGAGTGCCTTCGATGAAGAACATGCCGAGGGTGGCGGAGACACCGATGAGGGCGAGGATACCGAGGAATTCGCGTTTCTTCTTGCCGAAATCGGCGATGGCGCCGACGAGGGGGAGGCAAATGACTTGGGTGAGGACGGAGAGGCTGACGAGGTAGCTCCAGAGGGAGCGAGGATCGATGGAGAGGCCGAAGGGGTGGATGCGGCCGTCGTCGCCGGCGGCGGCTTTGGCGATGGAGGTGAGGTAGGGGCCGAGGAAGAGAGTGACGACGGTGGTGGTGAAGGCGGAGTTGCCCCAGTCGTAGAAGTACCAGGAGCGCTGCTGGCGAAGCTGGTCCGGGGTGGAGAAACTCACAATCTCTTTACCTTAACCGCTAATTTGTGCATCTATGGATGCATGAAGAGATTTTCGATTGCATTTGCAGGAGCGATTTTTGCCATGAGTTTAGCCGCCGCGGATTCCGCGCATGATTTCACGATGAATTCGATTGAGGGGAAGCCTAAGGCGCTGAAGGATTTTAGCGGCAAGGTGGTTCTCTTCGTGAATGTGGCGAGCCAGTGCGGTTATACGCCGCAGTATAAGGGCTTGGAGGCGTTATATCGAAAGTATAAAGATGCGGGCTTTACGATCGTAGGGGTGCCGGCGAATAATTTCGGCTCGCAGGAGCCAGGATCGGACGCGGACATCGCCACATTTTGCAAGCGGACTTACGATGTGACGTTTCCGATGATGAGCAAGGTAGATGTGAAGGGGCCGAAGATGACGCCGCTTTATGGGTATTTGACGAAAACGGGTGGGGATGTGAAATGGAACTTTACAAAGTTTTTGGTGGGGAGGGATGGCAAGGTCATCGAACGCTTCGAGCCGGGCGTGGCGCCGGAGGATGGGAAGTTGACGGGGGCGATTGAGAAGGCGCTACGCTAAGACGGCCGCTCGCAATATTGAAACGGCATCGCTCGCCCTCGCGATGCCTCATCGCTTTATACAAACCCAGCCTCAGATAGCCCTGAGGGACGTGGCTTGCCCAGATCTCCAATAGCAAGCCCTACCAGCCGCGCACACTCCGTGCCCTGGATCTTGGACAACTCCCGCTTCAAGATGCCGCATGATGAAATGTGGCGCCTCTGATAATTTCGAACGCGTGACGTCGCTTCTGACGCCCAGCGTTCGATCATCGGCGTCACCTGTGCGCGGTACCCGCCGCCTACGTCCATCGCAAGCCTGTGGCGCCAGAAACTCCCGCTTCATATACAGACTTTCTTTCCGCTTCATCTTCATCCTGACTCGCAACCCACAGCACTATTCCCCTTGATGATCAGCTTGTGTTGGAAACAACCTTTCCTTAAGGCTCATCGCCCGGTGGACAAGAGCATCTCTTGACTAGCGTGAAAACCCATTGCTAGTATTGAAGTGCGGGGTGGAGCAGCCTGGTAGCTCGTTGGGCTCATAACCCAAAGGTCGAAAGTTCAAATCTTTCCCCCGCAACCAACTTTATCCCCCTCACTTGCTGGTTTTATTCTCCTTCTCTTTCCTGATTTCTTTCTCCAAGTAAATTCAATCCTTAGTGCTGCACGGAAAAGTGACGTATGGGATGATCCTTTGCTGGATTGCGCTCTTCCGACTTTTTACGCTTAGCCTGATTTTCGCAGTTCGATCCCAAAAACAAGGAAAAAATCCCGGGTCGACGGAAGCTAAGACCAGCCGCTGCAACGGGAGAAACGCGGCAGGCCTTGTAGCGTGTCTGGCATGGTTCGTAACTAATCATTGAGCTGATGTTCGACAATGCCTGGCAAGTCTGGGTCATGAAGCACAGCATTCCCACCGAATCGGTGTTTGAGAATATCGGCAATTCCAAAATGCTGGTGCACTATCTGGTTTGTATCCGGCCCCCGCATACGGAAGCTGGAGGGAAACTGGCTGGAGTTGCCTTATTGCATGGTGCGGGATTCCGTGCAAGTAAAGCGGGGAAGATTTACGTATTGGCCAAGATCGAAAGAAGGCAGGCCCAGGAAATGGCGGTGCGGCGGAGTTGTCCGAGGCGGGATCAGTCGTCGCTGCGCGCGTGGGGCGGCCAAGTCGGCGGCGGGCCAGACCTTAGGCTTTGCCGAGTTGCGCTTGCCGATTGCGAACGAAGAAGTAACCCAGTAGTCGTTCTCGTTCCACGTGCTCAAGAGCAGATTGCAGGAGGCCGAGTCGCGCAATGGGTACTTTTTACTGCGCTTGAATTTGATGCGGGAGGATTCGGCGCTGTTTTGGGAACGCTATATGCAGTTGACACAAGTTGAGGCGACCTTCCAGAACATGGAAAGCTAACTGGGTATTCAGCCGGTGTTTCATGAGAAGCAGGAGCGCGTAGAGGCCCATATTTTCGTGCAGTTTCATAGGTACTGCTTGTTGGTGACGCTGAAGAACTATCTGGCGGCGCACGCTCAGGGGCTGACGCCGCGCGCGGTGTTAGCGAAGCTGGCCAACATCCAGATGATCGACGTCTGTTTGCCAACAACCGACGAGCTTTTGGATCCCGTCGCGTCATACGGAGCCGGAACTCATCGTGCTGCTCCAAAAGTTGAAGGTCTCGCTGCCGCCGCAACCACCTCCGCGCATTCGTGCCAAAGTCAGCGAGGTCTCCCCGGCTTTGTTGCAAATCTTGGGCAGACCTTTCGCTGCCCATTACTAATTGCAAAGGGGCTCGTGATTCGATATGCCTTCAACTGCGAAAATCAGGCAATGGTGGAGTGCCTGTAGGCGCCAGACTGTGAAGGCTCTGAACTCAGGCGTGAACATCGGATGTGCAGCCACCTAGATTCGCTATCTGTTCCTCAGCGCATTTTGAGTCTAAGTTCGGACCTCAGAATAAAGCACGACTTCATCAGAAACTAGGAATATGAATCCGCTTCTATGCGCAAACCTGCTTCGTGAGGTAGATGGAAAACTTCTGGAGCTCATTGCGGATTTGACGGCGGAGGATTACGATTTGCCGACCTTGGCGGGGCACTGGAGAGTGCGAGATGTCCTAGCGCACTTGTTGGACACGCAGTTGAGAAAGTTGTCCATGGCGAGGGACGGGGCCTTTGTCGAAAAAGTAGAGATACGGTCGGCTGAAGACGTTAGAGAGTTGGTGGATCGCATGAATGCGGAAGGGGTGCGCGTTTACCGGAGGCTGAGCGCGGCGGTTCTGCGTTCTTTGCTGGTGGCGGCATGCGAGGAGAGTGCCGCGTTTCACGAAGGGCTGGATCCATTTGGCAAAGCGGTGTTCGCGGTAAGTTGGGCGGGCGAAGCGGGTTCGTTGAACTGGTTTGATACGGCACGGGAGTTGACGGAAAGGTGGCACCATCAACAACAAATTCGCGATGCGACCGGAAGGCCTGGGATTATGACGCCTCGCCTTTATGGGCCCGTGCTCGAATGCTTCGCGCGAGTCTTGCCGTACGCATTCCGGGATTTGCGGGAGGGCTGCGTGGAGCTGGTGGTGAGTGGGGATTGTGGCGGGACTTGGAGGTCGGGTGAAGGTGATGTGCGGGCTCGAGCTGTAGTACCACAAGGGATTGCATGGAGGGTATTCACGAAGGGTATTGTTGTGGAGGATGCGAGGGCACAATCGATACTGGAGGGTGATCAGGTTCTGGCGTTGCGTTTAATGCGCCTGACGGCTATCGTTGGTTGATGCGAATTGAGCTTGTCTGCTGTACTTCTCTCCTACTCGTTCTGGGCGCTTGCGCTCCAGCGCCGCCGAAAGTGGATTTGAAGGCGGAAGAGGAAGCCATTCGGTCTGCTGATGTAGCGTGGGCCAAGAGCGCACAGGCGCGAGACTTGGAGGCCACGGTTTCCTATTATGCGGACAATGCGGTGCTTCTGGCGCCGAATGCTCCGATCGCGAGCGACAAAGCGTCGATCCGCGCCGGTTGGGCGGCAATGCTTGTGCCAGAGATGTCGGTTGCATGGAAGGACACAAAGATCGAGGTAGCGCAGGGCGGCGATTTGGCCTATTTGGTGGGTACGTACAATTTGGACATCAAGGATTCCAAAGGACAAGTGACGAACGATAGGGGCAAGCTTTTGGAGGTATGGAAGAAGCAGGCCGACGGGAAGTGGAAGGTGGTGGCGGATGTTTTCAATAGCGATTTACCGCTCACACCACCCGCTGCGCCAGTCAAGCAGTAGCGGCCCGGTTCGAAGCAATGGCAGTCACGAATAAACGAGCGCTAAGTGTGCCCGAGCATTGATGAAGACTCTGAATCGATTTCGTTGGACATTGGCATACTTGCGGCCTCATTTGTGGGGGCTGGGGTTGGTTACGGGGATTAGCCTTCTTTCAACGGCTTTGAGTTTGGTGCAGCCCTATTTGTCGAAGCTGCTGATTGACGAGGCTTTGTTGAAGAGGGATGTGGATGCACTGATTCGAGTGTCGGGGTTGATGATTGGGTCTAGCCTGTTGGCTTTCCTTTTCAATGTGGCGGCGGGTTACTACTACACAAAGATCTCGACGCAGGTGTTGTTTGCTATGCGTAAAGACTTGCTCGAACATCTGCATTCGTTGTCGCCGCGGTTTTATGCGGCGTGGAAGACGGGCGATATTTTGAGCCGCTTGAATAACGACATCAGTGAGATTCAACGGGTGGTGGCGGATGCTCTGTTGAGTTTGTTGGGGAATTTGGGGTTCCTGGCGGGGAGTGTTTTCATTTTGGTTCGTATGGATTTGGGGTTGTTTGGGGTGGGGGTGGCGGTGTTGCCGGTGGCGGCTTGGGTGGCTTGGTGGTTCCGGACTTTGTTGGTGGATCGGATTCGCGTGGTCAGAGAAAGGGCGGCGGAGATTGGAAGCTTTTTATTGAACAGTTTGTTGGGGCACAGGATTGTGGCCGCGTTTGGGGGGATGCGGCAGGAGATCGCGCAGTTTGCGAAGCGGAATGATTCGTATGTATCGGCGCTATTGAGTATGCAGTTGTTGAGCTATTCGGGGGCGGGCCTGCCGGCGATGTTGCTGGCGTTGTCGACGGCGGCGGTGTTTTGGGTGGGTGGCAACAAAGTGATCGCCGGGACGATGACGGTAGGGACCTTGGTGGCGTTTCTGGCGTATCACATGCGCTTGTTGGGGCCAGTGCAGGCTTTGATGGGGATGTATACGAATTTGGTGACGGCGCAGGTGTCGCTAGAGCGGGTGCAGACGTTGTTCGATATCAAGCCTGAGGTGGAGGCGCCGGTCGGGGGCGAGGATGTCTATCTGGCGGGGCATGTGGCTTTGGAGAACGTTAGCTTTGCATTTGGGGAACGGAAGGTTTTTGAAGGCTTGTATTGGAACGTTCCTATGGGGGGGATTGGCGTGGTGTTGGGACCGAGCGGACGCGGAAAGAGTACGTTGGCCGATTTGCTGTTGCGGTTCTACGATCCGCAGGCGGGGCGGGTGTTGATCGACGGGCATGACTTGAAGACGATTGCGACGCCCTCGTTGCGGAAGCAGGTGGCGGTGGTGGAGCAGGCGCCTTGGTTGTTTCCGGCGAGCATTGCGGAGAACTTGCGCTACGCGGATCCGGCGGCGAGTGACGACGAGTTGCGTGGGGTGTTGGAGGCGGTGGGTTTGGAGAGTGCGTTTCCGGATTTGACGATGACAGTGGGGGAACGTGGCTTGAATTTGAGCGCGGGGCAGAGGCAAAGGCTGGCGATCGCACGGGCGTTGTTGCGGCGGCCGAATGTTTTGGTTTTGGATGAGCCGACGGCGGCGTTGGATGAGGCGAGCGAGAAGATTGTGACGCAGGGGATAAGAAAGTTTCTGCCGCAGGCGACTTTGATCTTGATTACGCATCGACGGCAATTGGCGGAGCTGGCGACCACGGTATTGGATTTGGAATGAGCGTACGAGTTGCGGTACTGGATTCGGGGATACATCCTGGACATCCGCATGTGAGGAAGGTAGTGGCGGGCTTTAATGCGACGGCCTCTGGAGTGGCGGAGGACTGGTTGGATTTTAGTGGACATGGGACAGCGGTGGCGGCGGCAATACAAGATCACGCTCCGGAGTGTGAGTTACTGGCGGTAAAAATTTTCGACTTGAGCTTGCGGACGGATATCGATACGTTGGAGCGTGGCGTGCGGTGGGCGTTGGCGCAAGGTGCGGCGTTTATCAATTTGAGCTTGGGAACGACAAACGCGGAACACGTCACGAGATTGGAAGCGTTGGTAGCCGAGGGGGGAACTTGGGTGAGCGCGGCGGAGACGGAGGGGAAGATTTATTATCCCGGAAGCTTGCCGGGTGTTTGTGGGGTGGTGGCAGACAATTCATTAGAGCGGGACGCTTATGTGGAATTAGGAGATGGTAAGTATGCGGCTTCGCCATATCCACGGGAGATTCCCGGTGTACCGCGAGAGAAGAATCTGCGTGGGATTAGTTTTGCGGTAGCGAACTTGACCGGTCTTTTCGTGAAGCGGCGGGGTTGAGCGTGGGGCCGATTTCGAGCAGATAATCGATCGCAATCTTGAGGAAGATCTCGGCGAGATCGGGATTGGTTTCGAGGAGACCCCTGTATTGGCGACCGAGTTCTTCGCGGTCGCCTTCGGCGAGGGGACCGGCCCATCCGCGGCGGCCCCCGTGGACGTAGGCTCGGAGCGCCCGCATGAGGGCGGTTTCGACGGCGATGGCGGCTTGCTTTTCGGGAAGGCCGGCACCGCGCATGGCTTCAATGGCGGCGGCGATCAATTGAAAGGCCATACCGTTTGCAAAGGTGAGGCCCGCTTCGTAGACGGCGCGGCGGCGTTCCTCCATCTCGACGATTTTGGCTTTGCCTTTGGTTTCGACGAGGCGCTTCAGACGTTGGAGGGCGGGACGGTCGCCCTCGAAAAGGAAGCGCTGGTCGTCGAAGCCATCCATGATGTCCAGACTGCCGATGCGGGCGCCGAGTTCGCGCATGGGGTGGAGGTATTGGGTATCGATGCGGTTGCCGCAGAGGATGATGACGTGGCGTTCCCAGTGGAGGGAGGCGCGAGCGAATTCCGCGAGGATGTCCGGGAGGTCCGAAGCGGGTACGGAGATGAGGATGAGTTCGGCGTGGCGGAGGTCTTCGTAGTGGTCGACGGCAAAGCCGGCGTGGAGGGTGTTGGCTATGCGGCTGGCAACGCGCAAAGAACCGGCCTTGACGAACTCAAGGTGCTGCCGCAGACCGGGAAGTTTAGCAACCCAGGAGGCGCTAACTGGTCCCGTTGCGATCAGAGCCGTCCTTGGCGCTGCCGGCATATAGGAACTTACTCCTCAGATCCTTGATGCGATCCCGGAATTGGGCGGCTTTTTCAAATTCGAAGTTCTTGGCCGATTCCCGCATCTTCTTTTCCAGTTCTTCGAGATAACGCTCTCGATCATCGCCGCTGAGAAGTTCTACCTCATCGGGCTTTTCTTCTTCAAGCGGAACGGTGACGTAATCCGCCTCAGCGATGCGCACCAAATTCATGTCTATTGGCTTGATGATGGTCTGAGGCGTGATGCCGTTCCGCTCATTGTAGTCTTTCTGGATCTCTCTCCGGCGATTTGTTTCGTCGATGGCGCGCTTCATCGAATCGGTCATGACATCGGCATAGAGGATAGCGACGCCATTGACGTTGCGGGCGGCGCGGCCAATGGTTTGGATCAGGGAGCCAGTACTGCGGAGAAACCCCTCCTTATCGGCATCCAGGATGGCGACGAGCGAGACCTCTGGAAGGTCCAGACCTTCGCGGAGGAGATTCACGCCGACGAGGCAATCGAATTCGCCTTTGCGCAGGTCGCGCAGGATCTTCACGCGATCCAGAGTGGATACCTCGCTGTGGATGTATTCGCACTTGATGCCGGCTTCTCGATAGTACTCAGATAAGTCCTCCGCCATACGCTTAGTAAGCGTAGTAATCAGGGTACGTTCATTTCGAGCGTTGCGGGCGCGGATTTCCTTGAGCAGGTCGTCGACCTGGCCTTTGATGGGGCGGACTTCAACAGGGGGATCGATGAGGCCGGTGGGGCGGATGACTTGTTCGACGATGACGCCGCCACTCTTGGTGAGCTCATAGGGGCCGGGCGTGGCGGAGACGAAGATGCTCTGCTTGACGCGGTTTTCGTATTCCTCAAAAGTGAGGGGGCGGTTGTCGAGGGCGCTGGGGAGCCGGAAACCGTATTTGACGAGGTTTTCCTTGCGGCTGCGGTCGCCGCCCCACATGCCGCCGATTTGGGGCATGGTGACGTGGGATTCGTCGACGAACATGAGGCCATCGGCGGGGAGGTAGTCGAGGAGCGTGGGCGGGGCTTCGCCGGGCATGCGGCCGGTCAGGTGGCGAGAATAGTTTTCGATGCCATGGCAGTAGCCGATAGTTTGGATCATCTCGAGGTCGAATTTGGTGCGCTGCCAAATGCGTTGGGCTTCGATGAGTTTGCCTTGGCGTTCGAGTTCGGCGTGCCAAGAGACGAGTTCCTGTTCGATGGTGACGAGGGCCTGCTCCTTGGAGACCGGCGTCATGACGTAGTGACTCTTGGGGTAGATGGGCAGGCGGGTGTAGGTCTGAAGGATGGAGGCCGTGAGGGGATCGATTTGGGAGAGGGATTCGATTTCGTCGCCCCAGAGCTCGATGCGGAACGCGTTGTCGTCGTAGGTGGGGTAGACCTCAATGACGTCGCCGCGGACCCGGAAGGAGCCGCGTTTGAAGTCGAGGTCGTTGCGCTCATAGAGAATCTCGACGAGCTTCGAGGTGATGGCTTCGCGCTTGATCTTCTGGCCCTTTTCGAGGAGAAGCATCATTCCGTAGTAGGCTTCCGGGGAGCCGAGGCCGTAGATGCAAGAGACGCTGGAGATGATGACGACGTCGCGTCGCTCGAAGAGGCTGCGGGTGGCCGAGAGGCGGAGTTTGTCGAGCTCGTCGTTGGTGGTGGATTCTTTTTCGACGTAGGTGTCGCTTTGGGGGATGTAGGCTTCGGGCTGGTAGTAGTCGTAGTAGCTGACGAAGTATTCGACGGCGTTGTGGGGGAAGAACTGCTTGAACTCCTGGTAGAGCTGCGCTGCCAGGGTTTTGTTGTGGGCGAGGATGATGGAGGAGCGGTTGACGGCCTCGATGATCTTGGCCATGGTGAAAGTCTTGCCGGAGCCCGTGACGCCGAGGAGGGTTTGGTGTTCTTCGCCTTCTTTCAGGCCGCGAACGAGTTCGGCGATGGCGTTTTCCTGATCTCCGCGGGGCTTGTAATCGCCGGCTAGGCGGAAGTCCATTAAACGTGGTCCTCGATGTCTTTGCGTTCGCGGGCTTTGCGGGTGCCCATGCGCTTGGGGCCTTCGCTCATTACAACGGCTTTTTGGTTGACGGCGGCGCGGGCGGCGGCATTGCGCTTGGGGCGGGGCTTGATTTCGATGGGTTTGAGGGGAGGCTTTTTGGCCTTCATAGTTTAAGGGTAGAGGAGGAAAATCATCCTGGGCGGGAACTACAATTGAGGGGTGAAGTTGACCATCGAGCTGGACCGTGAAGAAGATGGCCGCTGGATCGCCGAGGCGCTCGAACTGCCCGGAGTTATGAGCTATGGACAGACGCGCGAAGACGCCGTCTAGAATGCCGAGCGTCTTGCTATCGAGGTGATTGCGGACCGTATCGCTCACGGAGAGATGGCCGCTTCCGCTCTGGCAATTTCATTTTCGATTCTCGATGAGCAATTGGCCAGCCACTAAAGCAAAGCGAGTACTAGCGGCATTGGCGCGATTGGGTTGGAGTGTTGAGCGTCAGAAGGGCTCTCACCGGCTTCTGACCAAGCCTTCTTGGCCAGACGATGAATTCGCTTTTCATGATCTAGAAGAAATCGGACCACGCATGCTGGCACGAATCGCGAAGCGAACAGGGCTAGGGCCAAAAGACATCTGAGCTACTGCTGGTGAAGCTGCCCATTCACAGTAGCCCTTCCTTGCGGAGGCGTTCGGATTCGGCGTTGTAGGCGCAGCCGAAGAGGGCGATCAGGCTTAAGAGGTATAGCCAGATAAGCAAGGCGATGGCGGCGCCGATGGAGCCGTACATGATGTTGTAGGTGGCGATGTTGCGGACGTACCAGCCGAAGCCGATGGTGGCAAGACTCCAGAGGACGGTGGCGACGAGGGCGCCGGGCCAGACGCGGCGCCAGCGGCGGGGAAGGCTGGGGGCGAAGCGATAAAGCCAACTGGTGACGACGGTGAGCATAGCCATGGCGAGCAGGTAGTTGACGGAGCGGCTAACGACGGCGAGGGTGCCTTTCAGGGGCACTTCCTGGCCCAGAATGCCGGCCCACTTGAGGACGATGCTTTCGATGTTGGGGCCGAAGACGAGAAGGATGCTGGCGGCGATGGTGGGTGGGAGCGTGAAGAAGACGAGCAGGATGGAGCGCCAGCGCTGGCGCCAGAAGCCGCGTGCGTTGGGCGTGCGGTAGGCGGCCTGAAAGCCTTGGGTCAGGCTGGAGACAACCTCGCTGGCCGCCCAAAGGGAGAGCAGAGTGGCCAGGACGATGAGGAGAACGGGGCGGCTTCCGCGGGCGGTGAAGGCGTACTGGACGAGGTCTTCGGTGCCGGGGGGGACGACTTCGAAGAGGAATTTCGAGATCGCTTCCGAGGCGCGTTGGGCGTTGACCTGGACAAGGATGGTGGCAAGAGAGGTGAGGACGGGGAAGAAACTAAGGAGAGCCGAGAAGGCGGCGCCTTTGGCGATATCCATTAAGCCATAGCGATAGGTGGCAGTAGCGGCATGGCGGAGGACAAGGAGGGTTTTCTTCAAGGCGCGAGTTCCTCGCTGAGTTCCTTGTCGATTGCGTTGATTTCCTCCCGGGTCCAACGCTTCTGCCAGGCCCAGTTGGTGGAGCAGGTGAGGAATTCGTGAGCGGTGCGGCAGCCTTCTTCGCGTTTGGCCCATTGGATGCGTTGCTTGAGATCCTGCGGGCGGTTAACGGGGACGCGGAAGGGTTCGGTGCGGGTGGGGTGGAAGTCCGCAAGGCTGGGTTCGATTCTCGCGAGGATCTTGTCGGCGGCTTCCTCAGCCATGGAGCGGTAGGTGGTGTACTTGCCGCCTTCGATGCGGAGGATACCGTCGGCGCCGAATTCGATGCGGTGTTCGCGGCTGGTGGCGGAAGCGCTTTTGCCGGGGGCGGCCACGAGCGGGCGCAGGGAGCTGAACTCGCCGACTATGTTGTTTGCTTCGATCTTTTGGGCAGGGAATAGGTCGCGGGCAATGGCGAGAAGGTATTGGCGTTCGGCGCTGGAGATATTGACTTCGTCTGGTGAGCCGTCGTGATCGACGTCGGTGGTGCCGATCAGGGTGAGGGGTTGCAGCCCGTCCCAGGGGATGAAGAAGATGATGCGGCCGTCGGTGTGGAAGTGGGCGATGGCGTGGCTGCCTTCGTAGAGGCGGGGAACAACGATGTGGGAACCGCGGACGAGGCGCATGCCCGCGACGGGCATCCAGGGGCCGCGGGCGTCGACGATGGCGCGGGCTTGGATTCGTGTACCGTCTTCGAGGATGAGTTGGTTACTTTGGACTTCAGAGACTTTGGTGCGGGGGCGGCAATCGGCACCGAGGTTTTGGGCGTCGCGGACGTTGTCGATGACGAGGGCGGCGGAGTCGCTGGCGGCGTCCCAGTAGGTGAGGGTTTTGCCGAAGTATTTGCTTTTGCCGATGCGGTGACCGGTGGCGAGGAGATCATAGAGGCCGATGCCGCAGCAGTAGTAGAGGCGCTTGAACCAGGTGTCGAGAGGGAGGTCGAAGCGCAGAGGGCGGACGGCGTGGGAGGCGAGCTTTAGGAGGAGGCTGCGTTCGCGGAGGGCTTCGCGGACCAGGGCGAAATCCATGTATTTCAAGTAGCGGAGGCCGCCGTGGATGAGGTGGGAATTCTTGCCGCTGGTTCCGGCGGACCAGAATGATTTTTCGAGGAGGAGGATGCGAAGGGGTTTGTGTTTGAGGTGGGCGCGGAGGGCGAGGTCGCGGGCCAGGCCGGCACCGTTGATGCCGCCGCCGATGATGGCGATGTCGAATTGTTGGGTGAATTCTGTTTGGCCCGCCTCCGTTTGACCCGACTGCATAGGGTCATGCTAACAGCGCGAGGATGGTGGGGGCGAGAGAGAAATTTTGTATTGTGCTAAGGGTATGGATCGCCGTAGTTTGTTGGCGTTTGGTCTGGCCTTGCCCGGTGGGTTGCGGGGGCAGGGGGAGGAGAAGGTTGAGGTGGATACGCCTCGACCGTTGGCGGCGACGGCGGATTTGTTGGGGGCGCGATTTGGGATTGCGGTTCATTATGAGGATCCGCCCTATGTTTCGTTGGGGGGACCTGGAGGGCTCCGTACCTCGTAAGAGGCGGGTGAGCGTTGGCTTGTCGGCGGCGAAGGACATGGACGGATTGGCGGAGGCCTTGCGGGAAGCTGTTGCTTCGTATGTGGCCGTGAAGTTGCCAGGGAAATTCCAGGTGGAGCGGGCGGCCGACAGCTTTGCGATTTCGCCGGTGGAAGGAAGTGTGCTGCAATTTCAGCCGACCGTGATGTTGAGCAAGCGACCGCTGATCGAGCATCTGTCGGAGATGCTGCGGCAGGCAGGAGGCGTAAAGATTTCGGTGGGGGCTGGGCCGTTCCTGCCGCCTTATCCAGTGGAGTTTGGTGTGGCTGGCATCAGCGCGCGGGTGGCGGTGTTGCGATTGATGGGGATGGTGGGTTCGCGGCGGTGGTCGTACCGGCTTCTTTACGACTACAAGATGCGTGGTTACATGATCAATCTACAGGCGGTGGCGGCGTAGCGACAGAAGACAGCCGAGCCAGGCTAAGGCGCTGAGGGCGGCGAAGAGTTTCTGTTGGGCTGTGCCAGTGTATTTGAGGGTGATGATGGATTTTGGCTTCGGTTCGGGGTGGAGTTGTAGCATGCCCAAGTTGTTGCGGTGAATTGGTATGAATTCGCCGTCTTGAGTGGCGTTCCAGCCGGGGTCGAAGTTCATGGGAACGAAGATCTGGTCGTTGGGGCGAATTGGGCCTTGGATTTCATATCGGCTGGGATTCAGTTCGCGCCAAGTGAGCTTAGGGCGTTGGGGGTCAGCGATGGCGGCGGCCAGGGGACCAAGAGTTTCTTTGTAGCGGTTCGCGGGGAGTTCGTTGGTTTGAACCAAGTGGGCCATGGATTGGTAGGGGAGTTTGTGGACCCAATCGTGGGGAGTGGCCAGATAGGCAACGGGGGCGAGGTCCTTCAGCTTGAAGGGGTTTTTGAAGTCCTTGTAGTATTCGTCGCTTTCCATGTCATGGATGACGACGTACTCGACGCCGAGGGTGGCAAGTTGGCGGAGGGCGTCTTGGCCTTCTTCGCCGGTTTTCGACGACTCGCCGGTGCGGACTTGATAGTAGCGGTCGACAGCAATGCGTTCGCGGAGGCCGCTTTCGAAGGTGCCACCAACTTGGTGGAGACGGGTCCAGGAGTTGAGGCGGAAACGCAGACCGCCGGTGGCGAATACGCGGCCTTGGGGCTTTTGGGATTCGAGCCACTTGGCAATTTTGTATTCGAGGATTTGTTCGCGGTCCTGGAAGCCCCAATCACTCCAGCGGCGCTTGGCGGATTGCGATAGTTGCGTGGCGCCGGCGGCGGCGAAGGCGGCAAGGCAAAGAGCAACACAGAATTTGTCGACGCCTTCCTTGCTTCGCAGGGCATGGGCGAGCCAGGCGAGGATGGCGGCCATCAAGAACATTTCGAGTTCGAGGGAGTAGCGACGGCTTTCGGGAATGGTGTCGCGGCCGGCGAGGTAGAAGCCACCCACAATCCAGAAGAAGGCGAGGGCGAGGAGGGTGAGGGCCTGCAAGTTCCAAGGGGTTTGCAGGCGATTCATGCCGAGTTTGGCTAGAAGCAGGAGGAAAAGGATTCCAGCGTAAAGGGGCCAGTGGGATTGCTCGACCTGGTAGCCGTAAGAATCTTTGGGCCAGTTGAAGAGGGTAGTGAAGACGTAGTCCGGCGTGAGCCAAAAAGAGGAGAGGGCGTAGCCGAGAAGGCCGGCGTATAGGCTGCGTTTGACGAGGCCGGTATCGCTAAGCCAGAGGACGAGGAGTGAGATGGTGAGAGCGAAAGCGCAGAGCCAGTTGAGCAACGGAGCGAGGGCAAGGGCGATGGCGGCGAGAAAAAGGCTTGGAAAATCCTTGCGGCGGGCGGCCCACACTACGGTAACGAGAATTAGGGGCAGGAGGGCGAGGCCGACGATATGCGGGCCTTCGCCGTATTTCATCAAGACGAGGAGGCGCCAGGGGAGGTAGTAGAGGCCGCGATCCGCATCGATCCTGTCAAAGAGGCCGTAGGCAGGGGAGAAAATTGTGTAGGCGACGCCGAGGAGAAAGGCCCAACGGCGGCGATCGGTGAGCCAGTAGAAGGCGAGGGCGAGCGTGACGGGTCCGAGGCAGGCGAAGAAGGCCACGGTGAGACGGTAGGCCCAAAAGGGCTCGATGCCGGCGATCCAGTGGAGGCTTGCGGAGGCGTATGGAACTAGGGGCGGGTAAGTGAATTGCGTGGGTTGGCCGGCGTACTGTTGGGGGTTCCAGCCCCAGGGGTTCGGGTGCTCGGCGATGAAGCGGGTGATACCAGCGTAGCCAGCGGCGATGGAGCCTTTGTAGGGACGCTCCTGCGCGCTAAACAGGGGGCCGTAGAGGGCGATGTTTAGCGCGAAGATAGCCACCAGAGCGGCGGCGAAACTTAGACGTTTTTTTTGCGAGTTTCCTTCCACAAGATCCACGAGCAGGCCAGCAAGGTCAGAAGGAATAATATCTCGCCCACGGTCTTCGAGAGCGGCTTGGTGAATTCGAGGTTGACCCATTCCACGCCAGGAGGTGCGTCAATCTGGATAAAGCCGAGCTTGTCGGCTTTGGTGGGCAAGGGGCCAAGGTTGGAAGTGGCGCGCCATTGGACGTCGTGGGTGACCTGCACGACAAGACTTTGGTTGGCGGCGATTTTTCCTTCGACGCGAAGAGCGTCGGTGCCATTCCATTTGGTGGTAGTGGGAGCTTCGGGACCTTCCTCCAGGACCTTGGCATAGCGGTCGAGGTTTTCCCTGTCGGTCTGGTTGCGAAGGTTAGGAAGTTGTTCGTAGTCGGCGCGGTCGACTACGCGAGCAAGGCTGCGGTAGCGGCGGGGCACTTGGTAGATACGATTGTCTTCGCCATCGTCGTAAAGAGCCGGAAGCGCCCCTTCGAACTTATCTGGATAGAGGAAGTCCTTGTACCATTCCTTAGACTTCTTGCCGTGGGTAGCGACCAGATCGACGCCGAGAATCTGCATCCAGGGGATGGCGATCTTGGGATCTTCGCCCATGACGATTTCCCATTGCGAGGGCATGACTATTTGGTTCTGGAGGCCTTGTTCGCTAGAACCACCGAGTTGGAGAATGTCATGCCAGGTGTTGAACCAGAAGCGGACAGCGCCTGTGACGTAGACGCGGGCATTGGGCTGGTGGGAGTGGATCCAGTCGGGGATCTTGAAGTAGATCGAGGGCTTGTAGTCCGTGGGGGCGGGGAAAATGGCGCGGTGGTGGAGGAGGTAGTTGAAGTGGATGGCGGTGAGGGAGAGGATCCCGATGGCGACGGCGGCTTTCGACCAGATCTTTTGTTTTTCCCAGAGCCAGATGCCAAGGCCGACAATCAGGAGGATGTAGAGGATGTCGAGTTCGGGGATGAGACGCATGGGCTCGCCGATGATGCGGAAGTTGAGCCATTGGTTGCCGATGGAGTTGAGCGAAAAGAGGATGGTGGAGCCGGCGAGGAAGGTGTGCCAGGGGTTGAGTTTTTTCTTCAGGTCCATGCGGTTGGAGATGGAGAAGAAGGCGACGATGGCGGCGAGGGCGATCCAGCGGGACCAGAGGTTGCCTTTGTCGCTGACGTATTGCATGTTGCGCAAGGTGATCTCAAGATATTCGGGCGTGAGCCAGAAGGCGGAGAAGCCGTAGGCGATGACGGGAGGGAGGAGTGCGCGCAGGAGGATCGTGTTGTTGCGTGACTCGAGCCAGAGGGCCCAGACGAGGAAGGGGTAGAACATGGCTAGGGCGGTTGCGCCGTAGAAGTTGTTGGACACGACCATACAGGAGGCGATGCCGGCGGCGACGGCCCAGGCGAGGCTGGCCTTGCGAAGGGAGAGCCATGTGAAAGCTAGGGCCATGGGAAGCCAAGCGACGGCGGTCATGTGGGGGCCTTCGCCGTAACGCACTAGCGCGTTGAGTTTTGAGGTGCCGAGGCCGAAGCCATCGTTCATCACGGCCGGGAAGAAAGGGTAGGCAGGGGAGACGATGGCGGCCATGAGGCCGGCGGCCCAGCCGGCATAGCGGCGGCGGAAGCCGATGCGAGCCAGCAAGTAAACAGTGGCGATGCCAAAGCAGTAGAAGAAGCCAGTATAAAGGTGGTAGGCTTTCGCGGTTTCCATCGGGTAATACTTGGCCAAAGCTGCAGTTCCGTAGCGGAGGGCAGGAGGGTAGACGTAATCGAAGCGGGTGCCGACGTACCAGTAGGGTTGCCATAGGGGGCGGGGCCAGTGGTCCTTCAGGATGCGGGCGTCGGCAATGAAAGTGGATTCGATGGAGCCCCAGTTGTCGGTGTACTTGAACTTAAAGTAGGGGCGGATGAGGAAGCCGGCGATTAAGAGGAGGAGGATGAAGTCGAGCAGCCAGGTCCAGCGGCGGTTCCGCATGCTTTAGTTGGCGGCCGCGGCGGCGCGGCGGTAACGGCGCTCGAGGGATTGGAATTGGCGCTGCTTTTTGATGCCCCATCTGTGGATTTGGAAGCGGGCCAGCAGCCAGAGGATGGAGAGGCCGTAGATGCTGCTTTGGATGAAGCTGGCGCTGGAGGCTTGGGGGAAGTAGCGGGTGGGGACCGGAACTTCGTCGATGCGGAGCTTGTTCTGCACGAACTGCGCCATGATTTCCTGGTCGAAGATGAAGTTGTCGGA
>VFQP010000426.1_pt1 | contig 86376 bp, 75 predicted proteins | sample 3512351 | NCBI WGS metagenome assembly VFQP01 (sample SAMN10412372, study PRJNA504923) | tailings metagenome | isolation source: Relicate 1 Philex TSF1 revegetated site | place: Philippines: Tuba, Benguet | collected 2017-08-29
CGGCTGCACCTTCTGCTCGATCACCGAGCACGAGGGCCGCATCATCCAGAGCCGCAGCGAAGACTCGGTGGTGCGCGAGATCGAGCTCATGCGCGACAAGGTCGAGGGCTTCACCGGCGTGGTCTCCGACCTCGGTGGCCCCACCGCCAACATGTGGCACATCGGCTGCAAGAGCCGCGAGATCGAAGCCGCCTGCCGCAAGCCCAGCTGCGTGTTCCCGGGCATCTGCCCGAACCTGAACACCGACCACGGGCCGCTGATCAAGCTCTACCGGCGTGCGCGGGCTTTGAAGGGCGTGAAGAAGATCCTCATCGGCAGCGGCCTGCGCTACGACCTGGCCGTGCAGAGCCCGGAGTACGTGAAGGAGCTCGTCACGCACCACGTGGGCGGTTACCTGAAGATCGCGCCCGAGCACACCGAGGCCGGGCCGCTGGGCAAGATGATGAAGCCCGGCATCGGCACCTACGACCGTTTCAAGCAGCTGTTCGAGCAGGCCAGCGCGGCGGCGGGCAAGAAGCAGTACCTGATTCCGTACTTCATCGCCGCGCACCCGGGCACCAGCGACGAGGACATGATGAACCTCGCGATCTGGCTCAAGCGCAACGGCTTCAAGGCCGACCAGGTGCAGACCTTCTACCCGAGCCCGATGGCCACGGCCACGGCGATGTACCACTCGGGCCTGAACCCGCTGAAGGGCATCAGCCGCGACGTCGGGCCGGGCCGGCGCGCAGAACGCGTGGACATCGTGCGCGGCGAAAAGCGCCGGCGGCTGCACAAGGCCTTTCTGCGCTGGCACGACCCGGCCAACTGGCCGCTGCTGCGCGAGGCGCTCAAGACCATGGGCCGTGCCGACCTCATCGGCAACGGCAAGCACCAGCTGATTCCCAGCTACCAGCCGGCGGGCGGCGACGCCGAGGGCTACCGCAGCGCGCGCCGCAAGAACAGCACGGTGGCCGGCACGAAGACCTCGCCGGTGACGCAGGGCCGGGTGCTGACGCAGCACACCGGGCTGCCGCCGCGGGAGACGGGTGCCGCCGGCCCGGCGCCGGCGCGGGCCCGCCGCCGGCCACGCTGACACCCCCCGCGGCCAGGGGTATCGCCCCGGCGCCGCCTCCCTGCGCGACACCGGGGCGTGTTAGCTTCGCCGCGATTCGAACAGCGACGATGGAGACAGACATGCAGACCCTGATGAAGCGGCTGGTGGCCGCCTGTGCGATCGGCCTGGTGGGTGTGGCGGCGACGGGTGCTGCCCAGGCGACCACCTTCACCAACGCCTTTTTCTTTGGCGACAGCCTTTCCGACACCGGCAACATCTACGCGCTGACCGGGGGTGCCACGCCCGCCGCGCCGTACTACGCCGGGCGCTTCTCCGACGGGCCGGTGTGGGTCGAGACGCTGGCCGCCGGCCTCGGCATGCCGGGGGCGTCCACGGCCAGCCTGCTGGGCGGCAACAACTACTCCTTCGGCGGTGCGCGCACCGCCGGCGGCGCCATCCCGAGCGTGCTGACGCAGGTGACCGGCTTCACCTCGGCGCCCGGCGCGCTGGACCCGAACGCGCTGTACGTCATCGTCGCCGGTGGCAACGACATGCGCGACGCGCGCAGCGCCTTCCCGACCATGGACGCCGCCGGTGCGGCCGGCCGTGCGGCCGCGGCGGCGACCGCCGCCAACAACCTGCAGACGGCGCTGCAGCTGCTGGCGGCCGACGGCGCCCAGCACGTGCTGCTGGCCAACCTGCCCGACCTCGGCGCCACGCCCGAGGCGGTGGCGCTGGGCCTGGTGGCGCCGTCCAGCGACGCCTCGGCGCAGTTCAATGCCCGTTTCCTCGACGTCTACAGCTTCGGCCAGGGCCTTGGCCTGAACATGACCTACGTGGACTTCGCCGGTTTCTCGGCGGTGATCCGCTACGACGCGCTGTACAACGGCGGCGCCAGCTTCGGCATCGTCAACGTGCAGACGCCCTGCGGCAGCTTCGCCGGCTCCATCGGCATTTCCTGCAGCGTCTCGGCCTTCTCCGATGCCCTGCACCCGACGGCCCGCGTGCACCAGCTGTTCGGCGAAGCCGCGCTGCAACTCGTGCCGGAGCCGGCCAGCTGGCTGATGATGGCGCTGGGCGGCACGGCGCTGCTGGCGGTGCGCCGCCGCCGCACGGCGGTGGCTGCCTGATCCAGCCAGGGCCGGCTCAGGCCTCCCACAGCCCGAGCCGGCCGGCCGCGTGCATCGCGGCCTCCAGGGCCGCGAGTTCGTCGTCGCAAACATAGGCCTGCACCGACACGCGCAGAAAATTCTGCACCGCACCGCCGTCCGCCGGTGCGTGGCGCGTCATCGCCACCTCGACGCGGTGCTGCTCGAACAGCCAGCGCCGCAGCGCGGCTGCGTCGGGGCTGCGCAGCGGCACGGCGGCCATCTGCAGCCGCGGTTCGCGGCGCCAGCCTGCGGGCGCTCCACCGACCAGCGCCGCCAGGCGCTCGAAGGCCAGGGCGGCGCGTGAGCGGCTGTCGGCCTGGGCCGGCGCCAGCTCGCGGGCGTGGAAGTCCAGCGCCGCCGGCACCGCCAGCCAGGCCGAAGGATCGCGGGTGCCCAGCCACTGCAGCCGGCGCTCCAGCGTCGTCGTGCCGGCGTAGTCGTCGTGGCCGGCCTCACCGGCTTCGGCACGTGCGCCCCAGCCGACCAGCGGCGAGGCGATGCCCGCGTGCTGGTCGCGCCGCACATGCAGAAAGGCCGAACCCTTGGGCGCGCCGATCCACTTGTGCAGGTTGCCGGTGGTGAACTCGGCGCCGGCGGCGTCCAGCGCCATCGGCAGCTGGCCCGGGGCGTGCGCGGCGTCGACCAGGCTCGTGATGCCGCGCTCGCGCGCCGCCGCCACCAGGGCCGCCACCGGCAGCACACGCGCCGTGGCCGAGGTGGCGTGGCTGAGGAACAGCAAGCGCGTGTGCGGGCCGAAGGCCGCGGTGAGCCTTGCCAGCGCCTCGGCATCGTCCACATCGGGCGGCAGCGGCACGGTCACCAGCCGCGCGCCGCAGCGGGTGGCAGCCTCGGCCAGCAGCGCCTGGCAGGCGCCGTACTCGTGGTCGCCGAGCACGATCTCGTCGCCGGCGGCGAGCCGGCCCTGGCGCAGCAGCGACTGCACCGCGATGCCCACGCCCTGCGTGGCGTTGGCGACGAAGGCCAGGTCTTCGGCCTGCGCACCCAGCACCGGCGCCAGCCGCTCGCGCGCGGCGCGCAGCAGCGTGCCGGAGCGGCGGCCCAGGAACTCGACGGGGTTGCGTTCCAGCTCGTCCTGCCAGTGCCGCTGCGCCGCCAGCACCTCGTGGGCGCAGGCGCCGAAGCTGCCGTGGTTCAGGAAGACGAGGCCCGGTTCGAGCCGGTAGTGGTCGCGCAGCGGGGAAGGCATGCGCGATGATCGCCGAGCCCAGGGCGGGCCGGGGTGCTTCAGCCGAGCAGCGCCAGCGCCTCGTCGAGCTCGGCCTGCAGCGCGTCGTGCCAGTCCAGCACGGCGGTCTCGTCCAGCCCCAGCCAGTCCAGCGCCGGTGCCCACTGGCGCTGGTTCTCGATGTCGGCCGGCAACTGCTCGCGCTGGCGCATCGCCCGTTCGGCCAGCACGCCCATGGCCACCAGCGTGGCGGCCTCGGGGTCTTCGAGCGTGTCGAAGCGCGTTTCGTGGTGCAGGCGGATCGCCGCCATCACCGGCGGCGCCAGCTGCCAGGCGCGCGCCACGAGCGCGCCCACCACGGTGTGGTCGGTGCGGTGGTTGGCGTTTTCGGTGGCCACCACGCCGCGGTCGCGGCGTGCGCCGGCCTCGGCCAGCGTGCCGCTGTAGCCCGGCATGCGCTGCAGCAGCACCGGGACGCCGACGTGGCAGAACAGGCCGAAGAGCTGGGCCAGCTCGGGCGTGGTGCCCGGCAGCTGGCGCGCGATGAAGCCCATGGCCGCGGCGCGCAGCGTGGACTGCTGCCAGAAGCGCTTCAGCAGCGGGTGCTGCGTCGGCAGCGACTGGCGCAGCAGTACCTCGGTGAGGATGCCCGCCGAGGCGTCCAGGCCGATGCGGTTCAGCGCCTGGCCCACGGTCTGCACGCCGGGGCCGTTGCCGGCGTGCCAGCGTGCGCTGTTGGCGTTGCGCAGCAGGGTCGCGGCGATGGCCACATCGCTGGCGGCAATGCGGCCGATCTCGTTCATGTCCGGCTCGGCGGCATCCAGCGCCTGGCGCAGCCGCGCCAACTGCTCGGGGCAGGGCGGGATCTGGATCTGCTGCAGCGGGCCGGACTTGCGCGCCTGGTCCAGTTCCTGGCCGATGCGGTGGGCCAGCGGCGAGGCTGCGGGCGGGGTGCGGCGCTGCGACGGCGGCGCAGTGGTGGCGCCAGCGGTGGCGAAAGCGGTCATGGCGTGTGCGTGGGGGCTGTCACCGGTCGGTGACCCCGTAGCTATCGGCCGTTGCTGCGCCCGATTGAGCCCGCGGGTAGCATGGAATCATGGCCACCAGCCTGCTCGCCCTGCTCGACGACATCGCCACCGTGCTCGACGACGTGGCCGTGCTGTCCAAGGTGGCGGCCAAGAAGACCGCCGGCGTGCTGGGCGACGACCTCGCGCTGAACGCCCAGCAGGTGGCCGGCGTGCGCGCCGAACGCGAGCTGCCGGTGGTGTGGGCGGTGGCCCGGGGTTCGGCCGTCAACAAGCTGATCCTGGTGCCGGCGGCGCTGGCCATCGCCGCCTTCGTGCCGGTGCTGGTGACACCGCTGCTGATGATCGGCGGCGCCTTCCTCTGCTACGAAGGCGTGGAGAAGCTGGCGCACAAGCTGCTGCACGGCCGCGCCGCGGTCGATGACGAACCGGCCGAACAGGCGGCGCTGGGCCGGGTGCTCGCCGAGCCCGAGATCGACCTGGTGCAGTTCGAGCGCGACAAGATCAAGGGCGCGATCCGCACCGACTTCATCCTCTCGGCCGAGATCATCGCCATCACGCTGGGCACCGTCACCGGCCAGCCGCTGGGCACGCAGTTCGCGGTGCTGGCGGCCATCGCGGCGGTGATGACGGTGGGCGTCTACGGCCTGGTGGCCGGCATCGTCAAGCTCGACGACGCCGGGCTGTGGCTCAGCCAGCGCGCCGGCGCGGTCGCCCAGGCGCTGGGGCGCGGCATCCTGCGCCTGGCGCCCTGGCTGATGAAGGCGCTGTCGGTGGCCGGCACGGCGGCGATGTTCCTGGTGGGCGGCGGCATCCTCGTGCACGGCCTGCCGTGGCTGCACCACGCCATCGCCGGTGCCACCACCAGCCTGACCGGTGCTGCCGGTGGCGGCCTGGCGCTGCTGGTGTCGACGCTGCTGGAAGCCGGCGCCGGCATGGTCGCCGGCGCCGTGGTGCTGGCCGTGGTGAGCGGCGTCGCGCGGCTGCGCCGCGCCAAGGCCGTCAGCGCGGCGTGACGTCCAGCAGTTCGACGTCGAAGCGCAGCACCGCGTTCGCCGGGATCAGGCCGTTGCCGGCACCGCGCTCGCCGTAGGCGATGTCGGGCGGGCAGGTCAGCTGCGCCTTGCCGCCGACCTTCATCAGCTGCAGCGCTTCCGTCCAGCAGCGGATCACGCGGTCGAGCGGAAAGCTCGCCGGCTGGCCGCGGCTGTAGGAGCTGTCGAACTCCTTGCCGTCGGGGAAGCTGCCGCGGTAGTGCACCCGAACCGTGTCGGTCGCGGCCGGGGCCGCACCCGTGCCGTCCTTCAGCGAACGGAACACCAGGCCGCTGGCGGTGACACGCGCGCCGGGCTGCTTGGCCGCCGCCTGCAGCACCGCTTCCTTGGTGTCGCCAGCCTGCCCGACGGCGGGTCCGGTGGCGTGGGCGTGGCTGGCGCCGAAGGCCAGTACCAGGGCGGCCAGGATCGGACGGAAGGCGGCGGAACGGCGCATGGGCACTCACAGGCTGGATGACGAAGCACCAAGCCTAGCAGCGAACGCCGCCAGCGGCGTTCAGCGGCTGCCGTTCACGGCCACCAGCTCGGTGACCCAGCGGTCCAGCATGCGCTTTTCGTAGGCGAGCGAGCCTTCGCGCTGGCTGCGCAGCGTGCCGTTGAGGTAGTTGAGGTCGGCGACGCGGGCCTCGCCGCTGGACAGCGTGCGCGTGCCGTCACTCAGCGTGTAGCGCAGCTCGATCACCGGCCAGTCGGCCTGGCCGCGCAGCACACGCACCTCGTTGTGAAAGCGGTTGAACGGGTCGAGCTCGCCGGCCAGCTGCACGTCGGTGACCTCGAGCGCCAGGGTCTGGCCGTCGGGCAGCTTGCGGCCCAGCGAGGCGAGGTAGTCCTCGAGCGAGGCCAGCGTGCGGTCGCGGTCGATGCCCCGGCCGGCATCGGCAAAACGATCGGGTTCGATCCAGCGTACCGTGACCTTGCCGGCGGCGAAGGCCGGCGCCACGGCCAGGGCACCGGCGGCCAGCATGAGGGCGGCGACCAGGGTTCGGCGAGCGTTCATGGACTTCTCCTCGAAGGGTGGCTGGAGGCCCATGGTGCCAAAAACGGCCCCGGCCCACCAAACCCCTTTGCCCAGCTTGACGCAGTCGTTACCGATATTCACATTCGCCCGCCGGCGCGGGCTTCAACCCGGCGCCCAGCCGTCCTTCAGCGTCGTGATGCGGTTGAACACCGGCGCACCCGGCTTGTGGTCGACGCGGTCGGTGACGAAGTAGCCGTGGCGCTCGAACTGCAGCCGCGTTTCCGGCGGCAGATCGCGCAGCGAAGGCTCCAGCCAGGCCTGCACGACGAGTTTGCTCCGCGTGTTCACCACCTGCCGGAAGTCGCGCCCCTCGGCGTCGGGCTGGGCCTCGGTGAACAGCCGGTCGTAGAGCACCACGGTGGCCGGCACCGCGTCGGTTTCGCCGACCCAGGTGATGGTGCCCTTGACCTTGACGGCGTCGGCACCCGGTGTGCCGCTGCGTGTATCGGGCACGACCCGCGCACGCACGGCGCTCAGGCGGCCGTCGGCACCCTGCTCGAAGCCGGTGCACTCGACCACCAGGCCGTACTTCAGCCGCACCTTGTTGCCCGGCACCACGCTGCCGTCGGGCTGCGTCTTCGGCGGGAAGAGCCGGAAGAAGCCCTTGGGCGGGGTTTCGGCGAAGTCGTCGCGCTCGATCCAGACGCGGCGCGACAGGCCGAACTGCCGGGTGCCGAGCTCGGGCCGCTGCGGGTGCGCCGGTGCCTGGCAGGGCTCGACGTGCCCGTCCGAGCCGTAGATCTCGGCCCAGTTCTCCAGCACCAGCGGCACCGGGTCCAGCACCGCCATCGCACGGGCGGCGCGGCTTTCCAGGTCGTGGCGCAGCGCCTGTTCGAGCACCGAGAAGTCGAGCCAGATGTTGGTCTTGCTGGCGCCGGTGCCGTCGGCCATCGCGCGCACGGCCTCGGGCGTGTAGCCGCGCCGGCGCAGGCCGAAGATCGTCGGCATGCGCGGGTCGTCCCAGCCGCTGACGATGCCTTCTTCGACCAGCGCGCGCAGCTTGCGCTTGCTGGTGACGACGTAGCTCAGGTTGAGCCGGCCGAACTCGTACTGTTTCGGCAGCGGCGCGGCGAGCAGGCCGAGCCGGGCCAGGTTCTCGAGCAGCCAGTCGTAGAACGGCCGCTGGTCTTCGAACTCCAGCGTGCACAGGCTGTGCGTGATGCCTTCCAGCGCGTCCTCGATCGGGTGCGCGTAGGTGTACATCGGGTAGATGCACCAGCGGTCACCGGTGTTGTGGTGCGTGGCGCGCTTGATGCGGTAGAGCGTGGGGTCGCGCAGGTTGATGTTGGGCGACGCCATGTCGATCTTCGCGCGCAGCACCATCGCGCCGTCGGCGTGCCGGCCGTCGCGCATCTCGCGCAGCCGTGCCAGGTTCTGCTCGGGCGTGCGCTCGCGCCAGGGGCTCGGCGTGCCGGGCGTCGTGAAGTCGCCGCGCGTCAGGCGCATCTGCTCGGGCGTCTGCTCGTCGACGTAGGCCAGGCCGTCCTGCACCAGGGCCTCGGCGGCGCGGTACATGAAGTCGAAGTAGTCGCTCGCGTAGTAGCGGTGCTCGGTGCCGCCGGCGTTCCAGTCGAAACCCAGCCAGCGCACCGCCTCGACGATGGCGTCGACGTACTCCTGCTCTTCTTTCTCCGGGTTGGTGTCGTCGAAGCGCAGGTGGCAGATGCCGCCGTAGTCGCGCGCCAGGCCGAAGTTCAGGCAGATGCTCTTGGCGTGCCCGACGTGCAGGTAGCCGTTGGGCTCGGGCGGGAAGCGGGTGCGGATGCGTGCCGGGTCGGGCTCGCCCGCCTGTCGGTGCGCGCCGTCTCCGGGGCTGCCGGCCCAGCGCCGGCCGTCAGGCGTGGCGGCGGCGAGGTCGCGTTCGATGATGCCGCGCAGGAAGTTGGCGGCCGGTGCCGGCGTGGCCGGCGTCTTGGGGGGCGGAGCGGACGGAGCGGAGGACATGTGGCCGCGATTTTAGGAGTCGGCGCGGCTCACATGCCTTTGAACAGGTGGGCGTAAAGCCGGCTGACGCCCAGCGTCTCTGACCGGCCGCGCAGGACCAGCGTGACCTTGCCCGACTCCTCGCGCCGCGCCTGCGCGATGCAGCGCGCCTGCACCACGGTGCCGCGGTGCACCTGCCAGAAGCGCGCCGCATCCAGCTGCGGCAGCAGCTCGCGCAGCGACAGGCGGATCAGGTGCTCGCGCTCGGGGGTCACCACGCGCACGTACTTGTCGGCGGCCTCGAAGTAGACCACCTCGTCGACCGGCACCAGGTGCACCACGGCGCCGACCTGGGCCTGGATGACTTCCAGCTTCGCTGCCGCTGCCGCCATCGGCGCCGCGCCCAGCAGGCCGCGCAGCTGGGCCAGCACCGGCTCCAGGGCGCTGGCGTCGGCCGCAGGGGTGGCTGCGGCGGCCAGGCGCGCTTTGAGCCGGCCGACGCAGGCGGCCAGGCGCTCCCGGTCCACCGGCTTGACCAGGTAGTCCACCGCCTGGGCTTCGAAGGCGTCGAGCGCGTGGTCGCTGTAGGCGGTGACGAAGACGATCAGCGGGAAGGGCTGGCCTTCGGGCCAGTCCTCGGCGATGGCGGCGGCGGCCTCCAGGCCGGTGGCACCGGGCATGCGGATGTCGAAGAAGCAGACCTGCGGCTTCAGCGCCAGCGTCTGCGCCGCGGCGCTCAGGCCGTCGCCCACGCTGGCCAGCAGCTGCAACTCGGGCCACAGCGCGGCCAGCTCCTGCTTCAGCGCGGCGGCCAGCAGCGGTTCGTCTTCGGCGATCAGGGCGGTGGGGTTCATGGGGTGGTCTGCAAGGGATCCAGGGGCAGGCGGATGCGGGCGACCGTGCCGCCCTCGGCGTGGCCGTCCGTGTCGCCGGCGGGCTCCAGCACCAGCGAAGCACGCGGGCCGTACAGCGTGGCCAGGCGCTCGCGGATCTGCGCCAGGCCGAAGCGTGTGCCAGATGCAGGCGCCGCACCGGCAGCGTCGAGGCCGATGCCGGTGTCACGCACTTCGAGCACCAGCGTGTCGCCTTCGCCACCCCGTTCCGTGCGCGCGCTCACCTCCAGCCGGCCACCCTGCACATGCGGTTCCAGGCCGTGTTTGATGGCGTTTTCCACCAGCGGCTGCAGCAGCAGCGGCGGCACCGGCTGCCCACGCAGCGCCGCTGGCAGATCGAGCCGCGGCACCAGCCGCGGGCCCATGCGGATGGCCATCAGCGCCAGGTAGTCCTCGACCCGCGCAAACTCGTCGGCCAGCGGGTGCAGGCTGGCGCGCGAGGCCTCCAGCGTGGCGCGCAGGAAGGCGATCAGCCGGTCCAGCATCTGCTGCGCGGCGGCGGCGTCCAGGCCGATCAGCACGCGCAGGTTGGCCAGCGTGTTGAACAGCATGTGCGGTTCCAGCTGGCTCTGCAGCAGCCGCAGCTGGTTCTCGGCCGCCTGGCGTTCCGCCAGGGCCGCGGCCTCGCGCGCGGCCGAGAGCCGCTCGATGCTGCTGATGGCGAACAGCGCCAGCATCGTGGCCAGCGCCGAGATGCTGAGCGTGATGCGCGTGCTGGGTGCGCCGAAGTCCAGCAGGCTCGGGCTGCGGTAGCCGGTGAGCAGGTCGCCCAGCGTCATGCCCAGCGAAGGCCCGAACAGCAGGCCCACGGCCAGGCCCGGGATCACGCCGCGCCAGCCGCTGCCCCAGCCGCGCAGGTTGGGCTTGCGGCGGCGCAGGCGGTCCCAGCGGTCCTGCGCGGCGGCCATGGCCAGCCGCACCAGCGCCGTCAGGCCCCAGCAGCACAGGCCGATGGCGTAGGAGTACACGGCGGAGACGCCGATCTGTTGCAGCCGAAAGCCGTTCACCACCAGCGCGATGGCGGCGCACAGCAGCCCCAGCACGACGAGCGTGGCGCGCCAGTGGCGCCGCTGGTTGGCCCAGGCTGCGGCAAAGGCCGTGGTCGGCTGGGGCAGGGCCGGCGCGGCGGGGGTGGCTTGGAGCAGCGGGTTCACGGCGCCATTGTCGAGCCCGCCCCGGCCCGCGGCCGTGGTGCTTGCGACGAGGCGCCGCGGGCCGTCGCGAAACGGGGCTGGCTCAGCGCCGCTTGCCGCCCAGCAAGGAGCCGAGCACGCCGCGGATGATCTCGCGGCCCAGCGCCGAGCCGATGCTGCGCACCGCCGACTGCGCCGCCTTCTCGACCAGCCCCGGATGCCGCCCGCCGCGCGGGCCGGTGGTGCCCAGCATGGCGTCGCGCACGCTGTCCATCATGCCGCCGCCACCGGTGGCGCCACCCCCCGCACGGGCGGCGGTGGCCTCGGCCGCACCCGCCTCGGCGCGGGCCTTCAGCTTCTCGTAGGCCGATTCGCGGTCCACCGTCTTTTCGTAGGTGCCCGCCACCAGGCTGCCCGCCACCAGCGCGCGGCGCTCCTCGGGCCCGATCGGCCCGATGCGGCTGCCCGGCGGGATCACGTAGACACGCTCCGTCACGCTGGGCCGGCCCTTGGCGTCGAGCAGGCTGATCAGCGCCTCGCCTACCGCCAGCTCCTGGATGGCCGTGGCCATGTCCTTGATGCCGGGGTTGGCGCGCATGGTGTCGGCCGCGGCCTTCACGGCCTTCTGGTCGCGCGGCGTGAAGGCGCGCAGCGCGTGCTGCACGCGGTTGCCCAGCTGGGCCAGCACGCTGTCGGGCACGTCCAACGGGTTCTGCGTCACGAAGTACACGCCCACGCCCTTGCTGCGCACCAGCCGCACGACGAGTTCGATGCGCTCCACCAGCGCCTTCGGCGCGTCGTTGAACAGCAGGTGCGCCTCGTCGAAGAAGAACACCAGCTTGGGCTTGTCGAGATCACCGACCTCCGGGAGCATCTCGAACAGCTCCGACAGCATCCACAGCAGAAAGGTCGCGTACAGCCGCGGCGCGTTCATCAGCTTGTCGGCGGCGAGGATGTTGACCACGCCGTGGCCACCTTCGGTCTGCATGAAGTCGGCCAGGTCGAGCATGGGCTCGCCGAAGAACCGGTCGCCGCCCTGTTCTTCGATCTGCAGCAGCCCGCGCTGGATGGCGCCGACGCTGGCCGCGCTGATGTTGCCGTACTCGGTGGTGAACTGCTTGGCGTTGTCACCCACGTGCTGCAGCATCGAGCGCAGGTCCTTCAGGTCCAGCAGCGCGAGGCCGTTGTCGTCGGCGATGCGGAACACGATGTTCAGCACGCCGGCCTGCGTCTCGTTCAGCGCCAGCATGCGCGCCAGCAGCAGCGGTCCCATGTCGGACACCGTGGCGCGCACCGGGTGGCCCTGCTCGCCGAAGACGTCCCACAGCGTGCTCGGGCAGCGGAACGGCGCGGGCTCGGGCAGGCCGCGGTCCTTCAGGATCTGCGCCACCTTGGGCGGCAGGCTGCCCTGCTGGCTGATGCCGGTGAGATCGCCCTTCACGTCGGCCATGAACACCGGCACGCCGATCTTGCTGAAGTTCTCGGCCAGCGTCTGCAGCGTGATGGTCTTGCCGGTGCCGGTGGCCCCGGTGATCAGGCCGTGGCGGTTGGCCAGGGCCGGCAGCAGGTGGCACTCGGTGTCGCCGTGGCGGGCGACGAGGATCGGTTCGGGCATCGGCAGACTCCAGCGCGGGCGCTGCGGCCCCCCGGCCGCGGTGCGCCAGGGAGTCTAGGCCAGGGCCAGCTTGTCCAGGCTGGCGCGGCACCAGGCCTGGTCGTCGGCCGGCAGCCGGGCGAAGGCCGCCCGGGCCTGTGCCAGCGCCCGGGCATGGCCGGCGGGGTCGCCAGCGGCGGCTCCGGCCAGCGCCAGGGCTTCCCAGCCGAAGAAGGCTTCCAGCGGCTCGTCGCCGTTCGCGGCAACCAGGTCCAGGCAGGCCTGGGCCTCCTGCCGCGCCGCGGCCGGCTCGCCGGCCTTCAGCAGGCTGTGGGCGAGCCGGTAGTGCGCCCGCTCGGCCTGCAGCCAGCTGCCGGCGCGGCGCCAGAAGACCAGGCCGGTGCGGGCGGCCTGCAGCATCAGCGCCGTCTCGGCCGGCGTGCGGGCGGCGCGTTCCTCGAGCGCCGCGGCGATGTTGTTGCCGGCCACGGCCACGGCGCGCACGGCCGGGTCGGTGTCGGGCAGGGCCTCGGCGCCATCGGCTGGGGCCGCCGCGGCCGTCGCGGCGGCCGCCGCCAGCAGCGCGCCGGCGCGGGCCGCGTCGCGTTCGGCCAGGTTGGCCGCGGCCAGCGCCTGCACCCGGGCGCCGGCGCTGGGCGGCAGGGCGGCGAGTGGCCCGGCCTCACCGCCGGTCAGCGCCAGGCTGGCGTCGTACAGGCACAACTGGGCCTGCGTGGCCTCGCCGGCGGCCGGGTGGGCCGCCAGCCGGGCGAGCAGGGCACGGCCCTCGGCCAGGCTGCCGAGGTGGTCGCCGTGCAGGTGGTGGGCCAGATGGGCCAGGCGGCCCAGGGCCGCGTCGTCGTTGGCCAGCGCCGCGCCCTCGGTCTCCAGCCGCGCGGCGACACCGGCGGCGTCCCGGGCGTGTTCGTTCCAGGCGGCGTCGATCCAGCGGTCGAAATCCATGGCGAGGCCCCCGTGTTGCCAGCCGCCGATGCTGCCGCATCCCGTCACCTGGGGTGTCGGCGGCAAGCCACGGGCCGGCCCTCTAAAATCCCGGGTCTTCCCTTTCCAGACGAGCAGCAACCCCCATGGCCGGTCATTCCAAGTGGGCGAACATCCAGCACCGCAAGGGCCGCCAGGACGAAAAGCGCGGCAAGGCCTGGACGCGCGTGATCCGCGAGATCATGGTCGCGGCCCGCCTGGGCGGCGGTGACGTCGCCTCCAACCCGCGGCTGCGGCTGGCGGTGGAAAAGGCCAAGGCGGTGAACCTGCCGGTCGATACCGTCAAGCGCAACATCGACAAGGCCACCGGCAACCTCGAAGGCGTGAACTACGAGGAGATCCGCTACGAGGGCTACGGCATCGGCGGCGCGGCCATCATCGTCGACTGCATGACCGACAACCGCGTGCGCACGGTGGCCGAGGTGCGGCATGCCTTCAGCAAGTACGGCGGCAACCTCGGCACCGAGGGCTCGGTGGCCTTCCAGTTCAAGCACTGCGGCCAGCTGGTGTTCGCGCCCGGCACCAGCGAAGACCTGGTGATGGAGGTGGCGCTGGAAGCCGGCGCCGACGACGTGATCACCGGCGACGACGGCTCGATCGAGGTGCTGACCGCGCCCGCCGAGTTCGAGGCCGTGAAGGCCGCGCTCGAGGCCAGGGGCCTGAAGCCCGAGATCGCCGAGGTCACGATGCGCGCCGAAAACCCCATCGAGCTCGCCGGCGAAGACGCCGCGCGCATGCAGAAGCTGCTCGACGTCATCGAAGACCTCGACGACGTGCAGGACGTGTTCCACAACGCCAGTCTCTCGGAATGAAGGTTCTTGTCATCGGCAGCGGCGGGCGCGAGCACGCGCTGGCCTGGAAGCTGGCGCAGGGTGCGCGTGTGCAGACCGTGTTCGTGGCGCCGGGCAACGGCGGCACGGCGGTCGATCCTGCGCTGAAGAACGTGCCCATCACCGACATCGAGGCGCTGGCCGAATTCGCCATCGCCGAGAAGGTGGCGCTCACCGTCGTCGGCCCCGAGGCGCCGCTGGCCGCCGGCGTGGTGGACCGCTTCCGCGCGCGCGGGCTGCGCATCGTCGGCCCGACGCAGGCGGCGGCGCAGCTCGAAAGCTCCAAGAGCTTCGCCAAGGAGTTCATGCAGCGCCACGGCATCCCGACCGCGCTGTACGCCGCCTTCGACGACGCACCCGCGGCCCATGCCCACGTCGACAAACACGGCGCGCCCATCGTCATCAAGGCCGACGGCCTGGCGGCGGGCAAGGGCGTGGTGGTGGCCGAGACCGTGGCCGAAGCCCACGAAGCCATCGCCCGCATGCTCACCAAGCCCGGCGAGCGGGTGGTGATCGAAGAATTCATGGCCGGCGAAGAAGCCAGCTTCATCGTGCTGGCCGACGGCACGAACGTGGTTGCGCTGGCCACCAGCCAGGACCACAAGCGGGTGGGCGAAGGCGACACCGGCCCCAACACCGGCGGCATGGGCGCGTATTCGCCGGCGCCGGTGGTCACGCCCGACGTGCATGCGCGCGTGATGCGCGAGATCGTCATGCCCACCATCGCCGGCATGGCCAAGGACGGCCATCCTTTCACCGGCTTCCTGTATGCGGGGCTGATGATCGACGGCGAAGGCCGGCCGCGCACCGTGGAGTTCAACGCCCGGCTCGGCGACCCCGAGGCCGAAGTGCTGCTGATGCGGCTGAAGTCCGACCTGTTCGAGCTGCTGCTCGAAGCCGCCGAAGGCAAGCTCGACCAGACCGAACCGCTGCAGTGGGACCGCCGCAGCGCGCTGGGTGTCGTCGTCGCGGCGCACGGCTACCCGGCCGATCCGCGCAAGGGCGACGCCATCACCGCCTTGCCGGCCGGCAGCGACGACCTGCAGGTCTTCCACGCCGGCACCACGCTGGATGGTGGGGTGCTCAAGGCCAGCGGCGGCCGTGTGCTGTGCGTGACGGCGCTCGGCGACTCCGTGCGCCTGGCGCAGCAGCGGGCGCTGGCCGCCGTGCGCGAGCTGCGCATGGACGGCGCGCACTGGCGCAACGACATCGGCCACCGCGCCATCCGGCATTGAACACGACCCTCGCGACGCCGGGCCCGGTGCCGCTGCAACCGGGCGCGGTGAAGCTGCACGGCAGTGCGCTGGCGCAGTGGCTGCTGCGGCTGGCCGGCTGGCGCGTGGTGTTCGAGGGCCTGCCCTCGGCACAGGGCGTGATGGTGGCCTACCCGCACACCTCGAACTGGGATTTCCCGGTGGCGATGCTGGCCAAGTGGGCCATCGGCTTTCCGCTCGGCTGGTGGGCCAAGGCCAGCCTGTTCCGCTGGCCGCTGTTCGGCACCTGGCTGCGCTTGCTCGGCGGCCTGCCGCTCGAACGCCGCGGGCCGCAAGGCGTGGTCGGCCAGGCCGCTGAGGCGCTGCGGCTGGCGCGCGAAGAAGACCGCTTCCTGTGGCTGGGCCTGTCGCCCGAAGGCACGCGCCGGCGCACCGAAGGCTGGCGCAGCGGCTTCTGGCGCATCGCTCACGAGGCCGAGGTGCCGCTGGGCCTGAGCTTCCTGGACTTCGGCCGCCGCGAGGTGCGCTTCGTGCACTTCTGGCGCCTGGGCGGCAATGCCGAGGCCGACCTGGCCGCCATCGCCGAGGTGGTGGCTGCGGCCGGCGTGCGGGGCTGCCGGCCCGACCAGGCCGCGCCGGTGCGGCTGCTGCCGCCGGGCGCCGAGGCCACGAGAGGATCGACCCGAGGACCGATGCCATGAGCGCCCCCGTCGACACCCAGGCCGTGCGCGCCTGGCTGCTGGATCTGCAGGAGCGCATCGTGCGCGCCTTCGAAGACGAGGACGGCACGCCGTTCCGCCACGACGCCTGGCAGCGCCCGGCTGGCGGCAAGCTCGCCGGCGACGGCGTGAGCCGGCTGGTGGAGCAGGGCGGCGTGCTCGAACGTGGAGGCTGCAACTTCAGCCATGTGCAGGGCGCCACGCTGCCGCCGAGCGCCACGCAGCACCGCAAGGAGCTGGCCGGCGCGCGCTTCGAGGCGCTGGGGGTCTCGCTGGTGATGCACCCGCGCAATCCTTATGTCCCCACGGTGCACATGAACGTGCGCATGCTGGCGGCGTTTCCGGCCGCGGGCGAGCCGGTGGTGTGGTTCGGCGGCGGCATGGACCTCACGCCCTACTACCCCTTCGAAGAAGACGCGCGCCACTTCCACCGCGTCTGCGCCGACGCGCTCGCACCCATCGGCCCCGATCTCTACGGCCGCTTCAAGCCCTGGTGCGACGAGTACTTCTTCCTGAAGCACCGCGGCGAGGCGCGCGGCATCGGCGGCATCTTCTTCGACGACTTCACCGACGGCGGTTTCGAGCGCGGCTTCGAGCTGATCCGCGGCGTGGGCGACGCCTTCGTGCCGGCCTACCGGCCCATCGTGCAGCGCCGGCGCGGGCTGGCCTTCGGCGAGCGCGAGCGCGAGTTCCAGCTCTACCGGCGCGGCCGCTACGTCGAGTTCAACCTGGTGTGGGACCGCGGCACGCATTTCGGCCTGCACGGCGACGGGCGCACCGAGAGCATCCTGATGAGCATGCCGCCGCACGCCACCTGGCGCTACGACTGGCAGCCCGAGCCGGGCACGCCCGAGGCGCGCCTGTACACCGACTTCCTGCCGCCGCGCGATTGGCTCGCGACTTGAAACGCATTGGACTCTTCGGGGGCACCTTCGACCCCGTGCACCGCGCCCACGTGGCGCTGGCGCACGCGGCGCTGGACGGGCTCGCGCTCGACACCCTGCGCTGGGTGCCGGCCGGCCGGCCCTGGCAGAAGGGCCATGCCATCACCGCGGCCGAACACCGCGTGGCCATGGTGCGCGAGGCCATCGCGCACGAGCCGCGGTTCGAGATCGACCTGATCGAGGTCGAACGTGCCGGCGCCAGCTACACGCTGGACACGGTGCGCGCGCTGCAGGCTGCCGAACCCGGCGTGCAATGGGTGCTGGTGATCGGCCAGGACCAGTACGCCGGCCTGCACACCTGGCACGGCTGGCGCGAACTGCTGGCGCGGGCCGAGCTGGGCGTGGCCAACCGCCCCGGCGAGATCCGCCCGCCGCATGCCGACGTGCTGGCCCAGCCGCACCGCATGGTGCCGCTGCCGATGCTCGACATCAGCAGCACCGAGGTGCGCCACCGCATTGCGGTGGGGCAGGACATTGCCGATCTGGTGCCGCCCGAGGTGGCGCGCTATATTGAAACTCACCGCCTCTACCGAGGCTCTGCTGGGAGTTGAATGGACATCCGCAAGCTGCAGCGCGCCATCGTCGATGGCCTGGAAGACGTGAAGGCGCAGGACATCGCCGTCTTCAACACCGAGCACCTGAGCTCGATGTTCGAACGTGTGATCGTCGCCAGCGGCACCAGCAACCGCCAGACCAAGGCCCTGGCCGCCAGTGTGCGCGACGCCGTCAAGAGCCGCGGCATGCCGGTGCTCAGCACCGAGGGCGAGGACAACGGCGAGTGGATCATCGTCGACTGCGGTGCCGCGGTCGCGCACATCATGCAACCCAGCGTGCGCGAGTACTACCACCTCGAGGAGATCTGGGGTGGCAAGCCGGTGCGGCTGAAGGCGGCCGAGGCGCCGAAGGGCCTGCCGAAGGCCAGCGAGCCCGAGCCGGCCCCGGTGAAGGCCAAGGTGCCGGCGAAGAAGGCGCCTGCAGCGAAGAAGGCAGCCGCGCCCGCGAAGAAGGCCGTCGCCAGGAAAGCGCCAGCCAAGACCGCGGCCGTGAAGAAGGCGGCACCGGCCAAGAAGCCCGCGGCCAAGGCCCCCGCCAAGACCCGCGCGCGCCGCTGATGAAGCTGCTGGTGGTGGCCGTGGGCCAGCGCCAGCCGGCCTGGGCCGACGCCGCCTGGGCCGACTTCGCCAAGCGCTTTCCGCCCGAGATGCGGCTGGAGTTGCGCGAGCTGAAGGCCGAGCCGCGTGGACGAGGTGGTTCAGGTGGCAAGACCGCGGCGCAGTGCAAGGCCGCCGAGGCGCAGCGCTTCGACGCCGTGCTGGCCAAGGACGCCCGGGGCGCGCGCCGCATCGTGCTCGACGAAACCGGCACACGCCGCAGCACGCGCGAGCTGGCCGAGCGGCTGCGCAGCTGGCGCGACGACGGGCGCGACGCGGTGCTGCTGATCGGCGGCCCCGACGGCCTGGACGCCGAACTGAAGGCCAGTGCCGACGAAACCCTGCGCCTGTCGGACCTGACCCTGCCGCACGCCTTTGCACGCGTGCTGCTGGCCGAGGCGCTGTACCGCGCCTGGAGCCTGCTCGAAGGCCACCCTTACCACCGCGAATGAAACCGCCCCGCCACGAACTCGTCTACCTCGCCTCGCAGAGCCCGCGCCGGCAACAGCTGCTGGCGCAGATCGGCGCCCGCGTCGAGCTGCTGCTGCCCGATGCCGACGAGGACGCCGAGGCGCTGGAGGCCGAACGAGCCGGCGAGCCGCCCGAGGCCTATGTGCAGCGCGTGACGGCGGCCAAGCTGAAGGCGGCGCGCGCGCGGCTGGCGCGGCGTGGCCTGCCGCCGGCGCCCGTGCTCTGCGCCGACACCACGGTGGCGCTGGGCCGCCACATCCTGGCCAAGCCGGCCGACGCCGCCGATGCGCAGCGCATGCTGGCGCGGCTGTCGGGCCGCAGCCACCGCGTGCTGACGGCGGTGGCGGTGCACGACGGCCGGCGCAGCCACGCGGCCTTGAGCCTGTCGCGCGTGCGTGTGGCACCGCTGCCGGCCGAGGTGGTCGCCGCCTACGTGGCCAGCGGCGAGCCCATGGGCAAGGCCGGCGCCTACGCCATCCAGAGTGCGTTCGCGGGTTTCATCGAACACATTGCCGGCAGCCACAGCGGCATCATGGGCCTGCCGCTGTACGAGACCACGCAGCTGCTGCGCGCCGCCGGCGTGCGGCTGGCGCTGTAGGCTCGCAGGGAGCCGGGGAACACCGATGAGCGTGCAGGACATCCTGATCAACTGGGCGCCGCAGGAGACCCGCGTGGCCGTGGTCGAAAACGGCGCCGTGCAGGAGCTGCACGTCGAGCGCACGCTGGAGCGGGGCTGGGTCGGCAACGTCTACCTCGGCAAGGTGGTGCGCGTGCTGCCCGGCATGCAGAGCGCCTTCATCGACATCGGGCTGGAGCGCGCCGCCTTCCTGCACGTGGCCGACCTGAACCCCGGCCCGAAGACCGACGCGCCGCTGGTGCCCATCGAACGCCAGGTGTTCGAGGGCCAGGTGCTGACGGTGCAGGTCATCAAGGACGCCATCGGCACCAAGGGGGCGAGGCTGTCGACGCAGGTGAGCATCGCCGGCCGCATGCTGGTGTTCCTGCCGCATGACAACCACATCGGCGTCAGCCAGAAGATCGGCAGCCCCGAGCTGCGCGAGCAGCTGCGCGGCCGTGTCACCGCGCTGGCCACGGCCGCCGTGCAGCCGGGCGAGAAGACCGGCGGCTACATCCTGCGCACCAACGCCGAAGAGGCGAGCGACGCCGAACTGGCCGACGACATCGCCTACCTGCGCCGCACCTGGGCGACCATCCGCGAACGCGCGATGAAGCAGCCGGCCGGCACGCTGCTGCACCAGGACCTGACGCTGGCCGAGCGCGTGCTGCGCGACCTGGCCAACGAACACACCCATGCCATCCGCATCGACAGCCGCATGCAGTTCGAGGCGCTGCAGGCCTTTGGTGCCGCGTACACGCCGGGTTCGGTGGCCAAGCTCGAGCACTACCGCGGCGAGCGGCCGATCTTCGACCTGTTCGGCATCGAAGAAGAGATCCAGCGCGCACTGGCGCGGCGGGTGGATCTCAAGAGCGGCGGCTACCTGATCGTCGACCAGACCGAGGCGCTGACCACCATCGACGTCAACACCGGCGGCTTTGTCGGTGCGCGCAACTTCGAGGACACGATCTTCAAGACCAACCTCGAGGCCGCTGGTGCCATCGCCCGGCAGCTGCGTCTGCGCAACCTGGGCGGCATCATCATCGCCGACTTCATCGACATGACGCGCGAGGACCACCAGCAGGCCGTGCTGGCCGAGTTGCGCAAGCAGCTGGCGCGCGACCGCACGCGCACCACGGTGAGCGGCTTCACGCAGCTGGGCCTGGTGGAGATGACGCGCAAGCGCACACGCGAAAGCCTGGCGCACATGTTGTGCGAACCCTGCCCCACCTGCCAGGGGCGCGGCCAGGTGAAGACGGCGCGCAGCGTGTGCTACGACATCCTGCGCGAGATCCTGCGCGAGGCGCGGCAGTTCAACCCGAAGGAGTTCCGCGTGATCGCGAGCGCGGCGGTGGTGGAGATGCTGCTCGACGAAGAGAGCGTGCACCTGGCGGGGCTCTCGGAGTTCATCGGCAAGCCGATCTCGATGAGCGCGGAGGCGGGGATGAATCCGGAGCAGTACGACATCGTCTTGCTCTGACGGTTCACGAGGCGCCGCCCGGCCATCAGCCTGTCCGAACCGCGGCCCTCTTTGCCGGCGGTACCTTTGCCGCGGCAAGCCGCGTCAGATCTCAGCCTTCAGGTCGGTGAAGGCATTTTCGACAAAGTGCGCGACCGGCTTATCACCGCGCCCGCCTTGCTGTCGCCAGGCCTCGATGGCCAGGCGCATCGCCCCGATGGACACCATCGCCACCACGCGCAGACCGGTGCGCCGATGCGGTTGCCGCCAGACCTCGCAGAGCGCGCCGTGCAACGAAGCTTCCTGCGCCGCATAGGAAGCCTGCTTGCGTGCCATCAGGGTTTCGCTGGCCAGCATCATGCGGTCGATGGCCTTCATCTGGTTCGATTCGAAACGCGTGGCGTGCTTGACCAGCACTTGCCGCACGGCATCCAGCGGCGCCTCGTCGGGTGAAGCCGTGGTGACGTCGGCCAGCACCGCTTCCCACGATGCGGCCTGCCAGGCGACGACGACATCCTCCTTCGACTTGAAGTACGAGAAGAACGTGCGCCGGGAGATGCCGGCTCCCTGAGCGATGGCATCGATCGTCGTGCTCTCGTAGCCGTCGGCGAGGAACAGCTTCAACGCCGTCTGGGTGATGCGCAGGCGTGTCTCGCGCTGCTTGCGTTCGCGCGCGCCCTCGTTTGCAGGGGTGGCCTGCACGGCCTTGGAAGTCACGTCTACCCGTCTCTTGTGAAATTGCACCAAGTGCACTAATATTTGCACTCAGTGCATTTTAAGCCGTCGAAAGGCCTTGCCTCATGACCCATTGGACCGTGTCCGACATACCTTCGCAGCAGGGCCGAACAGCCTTGGTCACCGGCACGGGAGGGCTGGGACTTGAAGACGCCCTCGCGCTGGCCCGTGCTGGGGCCCAGGTCATTATTGCCGGCCGCAGTCCGGTCAAGGGCAGGGAGGCCGTTGCCCAAGTGCGCCGCGGCGTGCCGGGTGCTGCGGTGAGCTTCGAACAGGTCGATCTGGCCAATCTCGAATCTGTCGCGCAGCTGGGCATGCGCCTGCGCGCACGGCTGCCAGCACTGGACATCCTCATCAACAACGCCGGCGTCATGACGCCGCCGCGCCGCCGGGTCACGGACGACCAGTTCGAGCTTCAGTTCGGCACCAACTACCTGGCGCACTTCGCGCTCACTGCGCACCTGATGCCGCTGTTGCGCCGTACCCAGCGTCCGCGCGTCGTGACGCTGTCCAGCGTGGCTGCACGCCAGGGGGCCATCGACTTCAACGACCTGCAAGCCGAGCGGGCCTACAAGCCGATGCGGGTGTACAGCCAGTCCAAGCTCGCGTGCCTGATGTTCGCGCTGGAACTGCAGCGCCGCAGCGATGCGGGCGGCTGGGGCCTGGCCAGCATGCCTGCGCATCCGGGCATCTCGCGCACCGATCTGCTGCCCAATGGCGCCGGGAGCCGCAGCTTCGCAGGGCTCTCGAGGAAGTACCTCTGGTTCCTGTTCCAGCCTGCCGCCCAGGGAGCCTTGCCGGCGCTCTATGCGGCCACCTCGCCAGCCGCCGTGGGCGGAACCTACTACGGGCCGGACGGGATGAGTGAGATGCGCGGACACCCCGGCGTCGCGCGCGTGCCGAAGCAGGCGCAGGATGCCGAGGCGGCTGCGCGCCTGTGGTCGCTCTCGGAAGAGCTGGCCGGCGTGAGGTTCGCATGACGACCGAGCGTTTCCGGCGTGAAGCGCCGGCCCTCGTCACGCGCCGCGACATCACCGCGCTGATGTTGCTGGGTGCCGTGACAAGCCCTCGGGTTCTGGCCGGCACTGAGGAGGCTGACGCACCGTTCGAGGTGACCGACTTCGACTGGGTAGACACGACCCGCTCGCGCCCGGTGCCCGCGCGCCTGTACTGGCCAAAGACCACAAACGGGGCTGAGAGCGCGGTGCCCCTGGTGGTTTTCTCGCACGGCATCGGCGGATCGCGCAGAGGCTACAGCTACCTGGGCAGGCATTGGTCCTCGCGGGGTGTGGCCAGCCTGCACGTGCAGCACGTGGGCAGCGACGCCGCGCTTTGGTCGGGAAACCCTTTCGGCGTCGTCGGCCGCTTGCAGATGGCGGCGCAGGAGCGCGAGGCCATTGCACGGGCCGAGGACTTGAGCTTCGCGCTCGGCCGCATGCTGGCCGCCGAGACCGGCCCACAAACCGGCCCACTTGGCGCGAGGGTGGACAGCCATCGCATCGTCGCGGCAGGCCACTCCTACGGTGCGAACACGACCCTGCTGGCGATCGGTGCGCGTGTCGAACGCGAGGGCCGCACCATCGAACGAACGGACCCTCGTTTCAAGGCAGCGCTCGTGATCTCGGCACCACCCTTCTACGGCGAGCGGAACCTTTCCGCGGTGCTCGGCCCGGTCGCAGTGCCGACCATGCACGTGACCTCCACCGGCGACGTGATCGAGATTCCCGGCTATCGATCGGGCCTGGAAGACCGGCTGGCTGTCTTCGACGCCATCGGCGGCCCGCGCAAGATGCTGGCTGTGTTCCAGCGCGGTTCGCACAGCATGTTCACCGACCGATCGATGACGGGCGGCTTGTGGCTCAACGCCAGGGTCAAGGCAGCGACGGCCGACCTGGCCTTGGCGTTCTTTGACCTGGTGTTCAACGACGACGGCATGGCGCTCGCGCAATGGCAGACCCGTTGGCAGGCCATCCTGCACACAGGCCCCGCGGGCCTGCCGTTGCCGATGAAAGAGAGCGCCGATGGCGCGACCTAGCGCGCGATCACTGCACCGGTGGCTGGTCTACGCGGCCTACGGTTGGCTCGTCTTCACCGGTGCTGCGCACTTCTTTGTCGACGTGGTGTCGCAGCATCTGCGCGGTGTGCGGGTCGCTGGTGTCGAGGCCGAGCTTTACTACGGGCTGAACACGGCGTTTGCGCTGGGGCAACTGGTCTTCGGGCTGATGGGGGTGTGGCTCGCATCCCGCGCGCCCCACCTGCTGAAGGAGGCCCCGGCGCTGGTGCTGTCGGCTGCGGCGGGGCTGGGATGGCTCGTCGTCACGCTCTTGTTCATGAACTACTGGGAGCCGAAGTTGAACGCGGCGGTCTTCTGCCTTCTCGTTCTTGCGGTGGCCGCTTCTGCACGCGCAGAGCGCTGGCGAAGTCTCTAGCGGCTGGTTGCGGACCCGCGGCATTCCGCGTGTTGCACGGGCCGCGGCTCGCGCCGTTGACGCCTTAAATCTACATATGTAGAGTTAATGCATGAGCCGCAACCGAGCCCTTTCTCCGCAAGCCCTGGCCGTGGTCGCCGTGCTGGCCGATACGAAGGACTGGTGCCACGGCTACGACATCACCGCGAAGTCCGGGGTGAAGTCCGGCACGTTGTACCCGCTGTTGATGCGCCTGGAGGCCCAGGGGCTCCTGGAGGCCTGCTGGCTGGAGTCTCCCCAACCCGGGCGCCCACCGCGCCACGCGTACCGGTTGACGGCCGAGGGCCGCGCTTGGGTGGTGTCGCTGGCGGATTCCCTGACCGCGCTGCGAGCCGTGCACACACCCTTGCGCGCCACGAAGGCTCACCCGTGATGCGGCCGCCGCATTCGCGCCTGCTGGTCCTGGCTTGCCGGCTGCTGATGTTCGGCGTGGCCCGGCTGCTCGGCGCCCGGCAGGCGCCCTGGTCGCGCGCGATGCAGGCCGAGGTGGCCAGCATCGGTGACGCGCACGAGGCCTTGGCCTATGCCTGGGGTTGCTTCCGTGCGGCCCTCGGTCTTGCGCTGGCGGCCGCCGTGGCCCGGCTCGCGCGGCCTCAGACCGCCGGCGTCCTGGCCTGCGTGGGCGCCGTGCTGCTGGGTTGCCTGTTCATGCACGGCGCGGGCGCACCGCCGCACTACGTGGGGATGAACCTTCTGTCGCTGGTGTTCGCCGTGGCCACGTTCTGGCTGTTGCCGCGGCAGCGTCTGCAGCAGAGCGGGCTGTTGCGCGCCAGGCTGTCTTGCGCGATGGGCGCGTGGCTGCTCGTCCCCGGCCTGGGCGGTGCTGCTGGCGGCGAGTCCGCCTGGCTGCGTGTTGGGCCTGTGCAGCTGAACCTGCTGTGGTTGCTGCTGCCGGCGCTGCTGGTGGCATCCGATGCAGGCCCGCAGCCCAACACGCGGCGCTGGGCGACGGCGGGAATGCTGATGGCCTTCGGCGCGCTCGCGCTGCAGGCCGATGCCTTGATGGCGGGGCTGGCTGCGGCCGTGCTCGGTCTGCGGGCCTGGCACCGTCGCAGCCGCGCGCTGGCCTTGCTTGCGCTGGCGCCGCTGGCCATCGCGCTGCATGCGGGGCCGGCGTGGCGAGCGGCCGAGGCCTTGCCCTTTGTCGACCGGGTGCTGCAAAACGGCTTCGAACAGCATCCTGCGGTTGGCCTTGTGCTCGCGCTGCTGCTGGTGTTGCCACTGGCGCCCGCGCTGCTGCACCGCCGGGCGCGCGAGCATGGTCTCGTCTGGGGGCTGCTGGTGGCGCTGTCTCTGCCAGGCTGGCTGCCTTCCCCGCTGGTGGGTTTTGGCGGCAGCTTCATCGTCGGCTATCTGCTCAGCCTGGCGCTACTGCCTGGCGACACCGCGGACTACGCCGCCGCAGGCCCAGGGCCCGCGGTGCTGCGCCGCGGGCAAGCTCCGCCGCCCTTGCCCCGCTCGGCCCTGGCCTGAGCGCCGTCATCTCCTTTTCACCGCCCGGCCCGCCGTGGCGTTGGCCGCCGCATGCCCGATTCAGAACAGGAGAACCCGAACATGGCCATCCGCAAGCTGCCGCTGAAGGCAGCGGCTCTCGCACTGACCCTGCTGGTTGTTGTTGCCACCGCCTGGTGGGCTTGGCGCCAGTTCACCCGACCGCTGGGCGAGACCACGGTGAACTTCACGCCGGCCCACCAGCAGTGCGCGCAGGAAGGGCGCTTGCACTACTGCGTGTACCGCGCCGTGGCGGGCGTGAATGGCGACATCGTCTACCACCTGCACGGCCGCAACCTGGAGGCCGAGATCTGGAACGACCCGTCGTACTTCACCGCCATGGTCCAGGGCTACTGGAAAAGCGCCGGCCTGCGGCCGCCGACGGTGGTCTCGCTGTCCTACGGGCCGGTCTGGCTGCTGGCGCCAAAGGGCCAGGCCGAAGAGAGCGGCCTGCTCGACGACATCGGGCCCGCCATCGGCGCCATCGAAGCCCGCATCGGCACACCCAGGCGGCGACTGCTGGTGGGCGAGTCGATGGGGGGGCTGAACGCCCTGGTGCTGGGCCTGAGCCAGCCGCAGCACTTCGACAAGCTGGCGGCCCTGTGCCCCAACGTCTACGTGGACTCGCCCTTCGATCCCCTCGGTCAGATGGCCAAGGCGATGCAGCGCACGGGTGCCGAGCCGCGCATCATCGCCGGCATCTGGCAGCTGGCCCGGCGCTATGCGTCCAACGCCGACGAGTGGCGCCGCATGGCCCCGCTGTCGCTGATCGAAGGGGCGGCCCTGGCGAAGGCCGGCCCGAGCCTGTACCTGTCGGGCGGCCTCTACGACCGCTACGGCCTCTACGAAGGCGCCGAGCGCCTCGCGCAACGCGCCGCGCAGCGCGGGCTGCCTACCGAGTGGCACCCGATCTACGGCGGGCACTGCGCCATCGACATTGCGTCGCTGGGAAGGTTCCTGGTGAACTGAAGACTCATCCGAGCGCTGATCTCCTCGCCGTGACGAAAGAACTGCCCGGCCCGTGACGCTGCGCGGGGCCTGTGGCTGGAGCCCCTGCTCGATCAGTGAAAACCCTCGGACTTGCTACATTCGCCGCTCTTTTGCCCTGGGGAACTCCGAGCATGGTGGGGATGTTGGCGATCGTCGTGTCGCTCTTGCTGTTGATGTACTTCGCCTACCGGGGCGTGACGGTGCTGCTGCTGGCGCCGCTGATGGCCGCGCTGGCGGTGCTGCTCTCCGGCGACGCGGCGCTGCTGCTGCCGATCTACACCCACACCTTCATGCCCGCGCTGGCCGGGTATGCGATGAACTTCCTGCCGATCTTCCTGTTCGGCGCGTTGTTCGGCCAGCTGATCGCGGACTCGGGCGCCGCCCACACGCTGTCGGCCTGGATCGTGCGCGTGGTGGGGCAGCGCCATGCCGTGCTGGTGGTGGTGACGGCCTGTGCGTTGCTGACCTATGGCGGGGTCTCGCTGTTCGTCGTGGCCTTCGCCATCTACCCCATCGCCAAGGACCTGTTCCGCGCCGCGCAGCTGCCCAAGCGGCTGATTCCGGCGAGCATCGCGCTCGGCTCGTTCACCTTCACGATGACGGCGCTGCCGGGCACGCCGGCCATCGTCAACGCGATCCCGATCAAGTACTTCGGCACCAACGCCTTCGCCGCGCCGGGCCTGGGCCTCATCGCCGCCGTCATCATGGCCAGCGGCGGCCTGTGGTGGCTGCAGTCGCGCGTGGCCGCGGCGCGCCGCGCCGGCGAGGGCTACGGCCTGCACGAGAGCGACCTGGACGAGTCCGGCGATCACGGTGCGGAGGCCGTGGGTGCGCCCACCATGCCGGTCTGGCAGGCGCTGCTGCCGCTGCTGCTGGTGGTGGGCGTGAACGCGCTGTTCACCTACGCGGTGTTCCCGAACCTGGACCTCGCCTTCATGCACGAGGCCTTCCCGCGGCTGAACACGGCCACCAGCACCGGCCTGTGGTCGTTGATCGTCGCGCTGGCCGTGGCCTGCACGGTGCTGGTGCTGATGCGCCTGGGGCGCTGGGCCGACCTGAAGACCAGCGTCAACAAGGGTGTCTTCGGCTTCATGCTGCCGCTGTTCAACACCGCGTCCGAGGTGGGCTATGGCGCGGTGGTGGCCAGCCTGGCAGGCTTTGCCATCATCAAGCAGGCGGTGCTGAACGTGTCGCCGAACAACCCGCTCATTTCCGAAGCCATCGCGATGAACGTGCTGGCCGGCATCACCGGTTCGTCGTCGGGTGGCCTGAGCATCGCGCTCGAAGCCCTGGGCGCGGACTACCTGCGCCTGGCGCAGGCCGCCGGCATCGAGCCAGAACTGCTGCACCGCGTGGCCGTGCTGGCCGCCGGCGGCATGGACACGCTGCCGCACTGCGGCGCCATCATCACGCTGCTGGCCATCTGCAAGCTCACGCACCGGCAGTCGTACCTGAACATCGCGGCGGTGACCATGCTGTTCCCGATGACGGCGCTGGTGGTGGTGATCGCGCTGGGCAGCCTGTTCGGCAGCTTCTGAACGCGGCTCTGGGCGTCTGCGCGGTCTCTGTCGCGCAGACGCCTCTAGGCCTAGTGGTCATCCACAGCTACCGCCACCCGCGGGCGGGCCGCGACAATGCCGGCAGTCCGCGTCTCCCGCACTATCCCTCTTGTCGCTCTCGATCCACCTCGTGCAGCCTGACGGCCGCAGCATCACCGTGGCCGGCCGCCCGGGCAGCAGCCTGATGCGCGCGGCCACCGACGCCGGCATCGAGGCCGTGGTCGCCGAGTGCGGCGGCACGCTCACCTGCGCCACCTGCCATGTGCTGCTCGACGAACCCTGGCGCAGCCGGGTTCCGCCGGCCTCGGCCGACGAAGACGCGATGCTGGAACTGACCGCCGCGCCGCGCGAGCCCGGCAGCCGGCTGTCCTGCCAGATCGAGCTGTCAGAAGCGCTCGACGGCCTGGTCGCGCGGCTGCCCGAGCGGCAGTACTGAGCCCACCCCCGAACGGCTGGACGGCCCCGGCATGCGCCTGCTCGAACTCCTCGCCAAGGCCTCGGCCGTGCTGGCCGGCGTGCTGCTGACGGTGATCACGCTGATGACCTGCGCCAGCGTCTTCGGCCGCAACACCACGGGCTGGACGCTGGTCGGCGACTTCGAGCTCTCGGCCTCGGCCGCTGGCGCCGCCATCGCGCTGTTCATGCCCTGGTGCCAGTGGCAGCGTGGCCACATCATCGTGGACTTCTTCACCACGCGCGCACCACTGTCGGTGCAGTCGGGGCTGGACCGCTTCGGCGCGCTGCTGCTGGCGCTGGTGATGGGGCTGATGACCTGGCGCAGCGCCATCGGCGGCCTCAACGCCTGGAACTCGCAGACCGGCTCGATGATGCTCGGCTTTCCGGAGTGGATCGTCTACACCGGCATCGTGCCGGGCCTCGGGCTGACGGCGCTGATCGCGCTGCTGCAGGCGGTGCTGGGCTTCGACGCGCTGCGCAGCGGTGAAGGAGCCGCCGCATGACGCCGATCCTGCTGACGGCGCTGATCTTCGGGATCATGCTGTTCGGCATGGCCATCCGCGTGCCCATTGCGGTGGCCATGTTCATCGCCGGCGGCGTGGGCTATGTGCTGCAGGCCGGCTGGCTGCCGCTGGCCAGCTTCCTGAACACGCAGGCTTTCGCACGTTTTGCGAGCTACGACCTGAGCGTGATCCCGCTGTTCATCCTGATGGGCAACTTCGCCACGCAGGGTGGGCTGAGCCGCGCGCTGTTCACCTTTGCGGCCGCGGTGATGGCGCGCTTCAAGGGCGGGCTGGCGATGGCCGCGGTGCTGGCCTGCGCGGCCTTCGGTGCCATCTGCGGCTCCAGCGTGGCCACGGCGGCCACCATCACGCAGGTGGCGCTGCCCGAGATGCGCAAACACGGTTTCTCGGGGCGGCTGGCCACCGGCACGCTGGCCGCCGGCGGCACGCTGGGCATCCTGATCCCGCCCTCGGTGCCGCTGGTCATCTACGCCATCCTGACCGAGCAGAACGTGGCCAAGCTGTTCGCGGCCGCCATGATCCCGGGGCTGATCGCGGCGCTGGGCTACATGATCGCCATCGCCGTCTACGTGCGCCTGGTGCCGGGGCAGGCGCCGGAGCATGACGAATCGCCGCCGCTCACGCTGCAGGCGCTGACGGGCGTGCTGCCGGTGGCGGTGATCTTCCTCGTGGTGTTCGGCGGCATCTACGGCGGGCTGTTCACGCCCACCGAAGGCGCGGCGGTCGGCGTGGCCGGCACCTTCGTCGCGGCGCTCGCCAAGCGCGAGATGAGCTGGCGCGGCTTCGCCGGGTGTTTCCTGTCGACGGCGGCCAGCTCGGCGATGATCTTCCTGATCTTCCTCGGCGCCGACCTGATGAACGCGGCGCTGGCGCTGACGCAGGTGCCGGGGCAGCTGGCCGAGGTCGTCAAGGGCTGGGGGCTGGCGCCGGTGGCGGTGGTCGGCGCGATCCTGCTGTTCTACGTCGTGCTCGGCGCGGTGATGGACGAGCTGAGCATGATCCTGCTGACCATCCCGATCTTCTTCCCGATGATCATGGGCCTGGACTTCGGCATGCCGGCCGAGAGCGTGGCGCTGTGGTTCGGCGTGATGGTGATGATGACGGTGGGCTTCGGGCTGATGGCGCCACCGGTGGGCCTCAACGTCTACATCGTCAACGGCCTCGCGAAGGACGTGCCCATCGCCGAGAGCTACCGCGGCGTGATGCCCTTCCTGATCAGCGACACGCTGCGCGCGCTGCTGGTGCTGTTCGTGCCCGGGCTGGCGCTGTGGCTCGTGCAGTTCGTCGGTTAGCGCGGCGGCTTCAGTTGCCGCTGTCCAGCGCCCGCCGCGCCTGCACCACGTAGTCGTCCAGCGCCGCCAGCTGCGCCGCGGCCAGCGGCTTGAGCGGGGCGTTGGCGGCGATGGTGGGCCGTGCCGGATCGGGCTGGAAGCCCAGGAAGGCGCGGCGCAGCGCCTCCAGCCGCGCCGGCGGCAGGCCCGGCCGGGCCAGGAACACCGGCCCCGGAATGCCTTCGACACGCGCCAGCACACGCTCGCCGCGCGGCGTGGCGGCCGGCAGCGACAGCAGCTGCGTGTCGGCACCGACAAAGGCCTGCACCTCGTCGCGGTCCAGCGCGAACAGCATGCTGTTCACCGAGGGCATCGGCACCGCGGTGACCGCCGTGCCCAGGCCCTGGCGTTCGAGCCAGCGCCGGCCCACCGTGGCGGTGAGCGACAGCGGGTCGAGCATCGCGATGCGGCCGCCCCGCAGCGCCGCGGCCTCCTGCACCGGGCCGTTGCCGCGCACCGCGACAACCACCGTCACCGGCAGGTCGGGTGCGCCGATCATCTGCCAGCCCCAGTCGACCATGGCCAGCCGCGCCAGGTGGGCCGGCAGCTGCGCCACCTCGTGCTCGCCGCGGCGCGTGGCCGTCATCAGGCTCTTGAAATCGCGCGCCGTCGTGGTCTCGACCGGTTGCGCCAGCACCACCTGCAGCTGCCGGCGCAGCGGCTCGTAGGCCGCGAGCAGGGCGCCGGGCGAGAGGAAGGGCGCCAGGGCGATCTGCAAGGGCTCGGCGGCTGGCGTCTGCGGGGGTGTCTGCGGGGCTGTCTGCGCCTGCAGCAGCCCGGGGGTGGCGACGGCGGCGAGCAGTGCGGACAGCACGGTGCGGCGCGGCAGCGGAGACGGCATCAGAACCTCCCGGAACCTTCGTGGGCGGCGGCCAGCAACTGGTCCAGCCGGTCGAGCAGGGCCGCCACGTCGACCGGCTTGGTGATGTAGGCGTCGAAGCCCGCGGCCATCGCACGGCGGATGTCGGCAGGCATGGCGTTGGCCGACAGCGCGACCAGCGGCATCGCCGCGGTCGACGGGGCCTGGCGCAGGCGGCGGCACAGTTCGATGCCGTCGATGCCGGGCAGGTCGATGTCGAGCAGCGCGCCGTCGAAGCCGCCGGCGATCAGCACCGCCAGGCCTTCGAGGCCGTCGCCCGCGACCTCCAGCGACCAGGCCGGGCGCCGCTGCAGCACCTGGCGCAGCAGCTCGACGTTGGACGGGTTGTCCTCGACCGCCATCAGCTTCAGCGGCGTGTGGGCAATGGCCGGCAGCGGGGCGGCCGGTGCCGCCGGCAGCGGGCGCGGCGCGGCGCCGGGTGGCCGCGGCGGCTCGGCCGCCGGCAGCACGATGCGGAAGGCCGAGCCCACGCCGGCCTCGGTCTCGAGTTCGATGCGGCCGTGCATCAGCTCGACCAGCCGGCGCGTGATGACCAGGCCGATGCCGGTGCCCTCGGCCACCTCGCCGTCGGGCACAAAACGCGTGAACGGCTGGTACAGGCGTTCGCGCTGCCCGGGCGTGAAGCCGCGGCCGTTGTCGCGCACGACGAAGGCGCGCTGGCCGTCGGCCGCCGGCTCGACCAGCACCTCGACCCAGCCGCCGTCGCGGTTGTACTTGACGGCATTGGTCAGCAGGTTGGACAGCACCTGCTTGAGCCGCATGCGGTCGGCCAGCACCCAGTCGCCACCCTGCAGGCCGTCGAGAGGCTGCCGCAGCTCGATGCGCCGCGCATCGGCCTGCGCCTGCACCATGGCCAGCACTTCGAGCACCAGCGGCCGCAGCTGCACCGGCTCTGACGAGGTGCGCAGCGCACCGGCCTCGATGCGCGAGAGGTCGAGCACGTCGTTGATCAGCGCCAGCAGGTGCCAGCCGGCAGATTCGATCTGCTTGAGCCGCGCCAGGTCGGCGGCGTCCAGGCGCTGCGTTTCCAGCCCCAGCAGCTGCGCAAAGCCGAGGATGGCGTTCAGCGGCGTGCGCAGCTCGTGGCTCATGCGCGACAGGAACTCGCTCTTCGCGCGGCTGGCGCGTTCGGCCTCGTCGCGCGCGCGCTCCAGCTCGGCGGTGCGCTCGCGCACACGCTGCTCCAGGCCTTCGTTGGCGGCGCGCAGCGCCTGTTCGGCCTCGACGTGGCGTGTCACGTCGGTCAGCGTCGACATCGCGGCGCTGGGCCGGCCGTCGTCGCCCAGCCCCAGCGGCGAGGCGTTGACCAGCACCCAGGCGCGGCCGCCGTCCGGGCGCTCGATGTGCAGCAGCTGCTCGCGCTGCGGCAGGCCGTCGGCCAGCACCCGTTGCGACGGGCGCTCGTGCGTCTGCAGCACATGGCCGTCGGCGCGCCGCAGCACCACCTGGGTGAAGGTCGGGTCCAGCTGGCCGTCGACCGGCCGCGCCAGGCCGTTCAGGCGCAGGAAGGTCTCGTTGCAGTCCACCGCGCGGCCCTGGCGGTCGACGATCAGGTAACCCTCGGAGAGTGTTTCGAGCGCGCCGCGCGTGAAGGCCTGCTGCTCGCGTAGCGCGCGCAGCTGCGATTCCACCGCCGCGGCCATCTGGTTGAAGGCGCGGGCGACCTGGTCGATCTCGTGCACGCGGCTGCCGGCCAGGCGCGCCGCGTAGTCGCCGCCGGCGATGCGGCGGCTGGCGCTCGACAGGCCGTCCAGCTCGCGCCCCAGCCAGCGCATGGCCAGTGTCAGCACCAGCATGCCCGCCAGCAGCACGCCGGCGCCGATGGCCATGCTGCGGCCGCGCAGCCGCGCCTGCGCCGCGGCCAGCGCCTCGGTGCGCAGCGCAAAACGCACCTCGCCGAGCGTCTGCCCGGCCACGCGCACGGGCGCGGTGTCGACGGCTTTCGGTGGCGCCGGGCGCTCGCCGGCGGCGGCGACGACACGGCCGCGGTTGTCGACCAGCTCCAGGAAGGCGAGGTGGCCGCCATCGGCGTTGTCGCGCACCAGCTCGTCGATGGTGGCGTAGTCGCGTGCCGCCAGCAGCGGGCCGAGGGCCGCCACCAGCAGCGGGGCCACCACCTCGCGTTCGCCGTCGACACGCTCGCGCAGCGTGTCGTGCATCAGCGTCTGCGCGTTCCACAGCAGCAGCCCCAGCATCGTTGCGAAGACCACGAGGCTGGCCAGCAGGTACTGGCTGCGCAAGGTGCGAAACACGCGGGGAATGGGCAGCTCGCGAGGGCGGAGGCACCATTGTGTCGCAGGGGCTGCCCCTGCTCTTGTGCGGAATAGGCGCCGGAGCACCGGATCAGGGAAAGTCTCGTAGGCCTGCGGCACGACCGGCCGTTACCTTTCGGCGGCCGGGAATCCTCTCCGGCCAACCATTCCGGAGACACCGACCATGCAACGCCGCCGCTTCGTGCAGGGCGCCGCCGCCGCGGCGGCCACACTGGGCACGCCGCTCGCCGCCTTCGGGCAGCAGACCGTCACGCTGAAATTCCACACCTTCATGCAGCCGATGAGCAACGTCTGGCTGAGCATGCACAAGCCGTGGATGGACAAGGTCGAGAAGGACAGCGGCGGCCGCATCAAGTTCGAGGCCTACCCGGCCATGCAGCTGGGCGGCACGCCGGTGCAGCTGTTCGACCAGGCCCGCGACGGCGTGGTGGACATCGTCTGGACCCTGCCGGGCAACACCCCGGGCCGCTTCCCGCGCATCGAGGTGTTCGAGCTGCCGTTCATGATGAACAACGCCGAGGCCACCTCCAAGGCCTACTGGGAGTATTTCCAGACCCAGGCCGCCGACGAGTTCAAGGACACCCATGTCATCGCGCTGCAGGTGCATGGCCCGGGCATGTTCCACACCGCGAAGAAGGCGGTGAAGAACGTCGGTGACCTGCGCGGCATGAAGGTGCGCGGCCCGACGCGGCTGATCACGAAGATGCTGGGTTCGCTGGGTGCCATCCCGGTGGGCATGCCGCTGCCCCAGATCCCGGATGCGCTGTCCAAGGGCACCATCGAAGGCTGCGTCATCCCCTGGGAGGTCGTGCCCTCGGTCAAGGTCAACGAGCTGACCAAGTTCCACAGCGAGTTCCCGGCCGACATGCCGGCGCTGTACACCACCACCTTCGTGATGGCGATGAACAAGGCGCGCTACGACGGCCTGGCGCCCGACCTGAAGAAGGTCATCGACGCCAACTCCGGCCTGGCCACCTCGGCCTGGCTGGGTAAGACGCAGCAGGGCAACGACGGCAACGGCCGCAAGAGCGCCAGCGACCGCGGCAACGAGATCTACACCTTCTCGAAGGCCGAGGCCGAGGAGTTCATCAAGCGCTCGTCCAACGTCGAGGACGAGTGGGTGGCCGACATGGACAAGCGCGGCTTCAAGGGCGCGCAGCTGCTGTCCAGCGCCAAGGCGCTGATCGCCAAGCACGGCCGCGGCTGAGGGCCGCGGCCCGGGGCGGGCTTAGAAGCTCGCCCAGTCGTCGTCGGCGCCGGCCGTCACCGCGGCGGGCCGGGCCGGCGCGGATGCCGGGCTGGCCTGTGCCGGCCGCGGCTTCACGGGCGCGGATGCCTTGCGCAGGGCGTTCGCGGTGGCTGCAGCGGCCGGGGAGGCCGTGGAGGCCGGCACCGCAGCATCGTCAGCGGCCACGCGGAACACCGCCACGGCCTGCTGCAGCTGCGCCGCCTGCAGGCGCAGGCTCTCGGCGGCAGCGGCGCTTTCCTCGACCAGCGCGGCGTTCTGCTGCGTGACCTGGTCGAGCTGGCCGATGGCGTCGCCGATCTGGCCGATGCCCTGGGTCTGTTCGCCGCTGGCGGCGCTGATCTCGCCGATCAGGTCGGAGACCCGCTTCACCTGGATGACGATCTCGTCCATCGTGCGGCCAGCCTCGCCGACCAGTTCGCTGCCGGTCTCGACCTTCTCGACCGAGTTGCCGATCAGGCTCTTGATCTCGCGCGCCGCTTCCGCGCTGCGCTGCGCCAGGCTGCGCACCTCGCCGGCCACCACCGCGAAGCCGCGGCCCTGTTCGCCGGCACGCGCCGCTTCCACGGCGGCGTTCAGCGCCAGGATGTTGGTCTGGAAGGCGATGCCGTCGATGGTGCCGATGATGTCGGCGATGCGGCGCGAGCTGTCGCTGATGGCCTGCATGGTCGAGACGACACGGCCGACGACCTCGCCGCCCTGCGCCGCCACCGCGCTGGCGCTGCCGGCCAGCTGGCTGGCGGTGCGCGCGGTCTCGGCGTTGGCCTGCACGGTGGTCGTCAGCTGCTCCATGCTGGCGGCCGTCTGCTGCAGGTTGCTCGCCTGCTCCTCGGTGCGCTGGCTCAGGTCGGCATTGCCCTGGGCGATCTGGCTGCTGGCGGTGGCCACGCTGTCGGCGTTGCCGCGCACCTGGGAGACGGTGTGCGCGAGGCTGCCGTTCATGCGGCCCAGGGCGTGCAGCAGCTGTGCCGCCTCGTCGCGGCCCTCGGGCTGGACCTTCGAGCGCAGGTCGCCGGCGGCCACGGCCTCGGCGACACGCACGGCTTCGCCGATGGGGCGGGTGATCGAGCGCGTGATCGCAAAGGCCAGCAGCCCGCCGGCCACCGACGAACACAGCGCCACGGCCAGCAGCAGCAGGCTGAGGTTGGCGACGGTGGCCTCCACCTGGCCGGTCGCCTGGCCCATCAGCTCACGCTGGTAGGCGATCAGTGCGTCGACCTTGTCCAGGTAGTTGGCCTGCGCCGTGCGCAGCTCGCTCATCAGGACCTCGCGCGCTTCGCTGCTGCGGCCCTGGCGGCCCAGGTCGATGACCTTGTCGACCGCGGCGTTGTACGGGTCGCGGGCCGCGGCCGCGGCGGCCAGCAGGGTCTTGCCGCGCTCGGAAGTGATGGTCCGGCGCAGCGTGGCAGCCAGTTCGCCGTTGCTGCTGCGCGCCTCGGCAATGCGCTGCTGCTCGGTGCCCATCGCCTCGGTGTCCTCGAGGATGACGATGTCGCGCACACGGCGCGCGATGACGTTGACGTTGTCCTTCACCTGGGTCAGCTGGCCGGCCTTGGCAAGGCGGTCGTCGACCAGCAGGTCGAACTCGGTCTTCACCGCGGCCAGGCCACCCTCGGCGGCGAGCGTGGTGGTGATGACGGCGGCGATGAGCAACGCAAAGCCGGCGCCGAGCCGGGCACCGATGCGGAGGCGTGCGAGAAACTTCATGGCGGAGTGCTGCAATCCCGAAGGCGCCCTCGGGGCCGGCGGCCCGGACACGACGCCTCAACCCAAGGGGTATCGACAGAAACCCTGGGGTCTTTAGTGAAAACCCGCGGTTTGCCGCCCCAGCCAGGCCGCGCCGCGCACACCCGAGGCGTCGCCGTGCAGGGCTGGCCGCAGGCGCGTGCGAACCGCCTGGCCGCCGGTGCCGAAGACCCAGCGCCCCCAGCGGGCCGGCACCTCGTCGTACAGCGTGGCCAGCTGCGACAGGCCACCACCGAGCACGATCAGGTCCGGATCGAGCAGGTTGATCACGCCGGCCAGGGCCCGCGCCAGCCGGTCGGCATGGCGGTCGAGCGTGGCGCGGGCGGCGCGGTCACCCGCCGCCGCGGCGGCGGCCACGGCCTGGGCGCTGAGCTGGGTGTCTAGGTGGGTGTCGAGGCCGGCACCGTGGTCGCGGGCCAGGGCCGGGCCCGACAGCAGGGTCTCGATGCAGCCGGCGCGGCCGCAGTAGCAGGCGAGGCGGGGTGCGCCGCCGGGTTCGTCGTCGGCCCAAGGCAGTGGGTTGTGGCCCCACTCGCCGGCCAGGCCGTTGGGGCCTTCGAGCACGCGCCCGTGCACGGCGATGCCGGCGCCGACACCGGTGCCCAGGATGGCCGCGAAGACCACCGCCGCGCCGGCCCCGGCGCCGTCGGTGGCCTCGGACAGCGCCAGGCAGTTGGCGTCGTTGCTCACCGCCACCGGCTGGCCCAGCCGCGCCGCCAGGTCGGCCGGCAGCGGCTGGCCGTTCAGGCAGGTGGAGTTGCAGTTTTTCATGCGGCCGTCGGCGGCCACGCTGCCGGGTGTGCCGGCGCCGATGCTCATCGGCGCGCCGGGCGCCCGCTGGGCGAGTGCGGCGCGTGCCTCGGCCACCTGGGCGGCGATGGCCGCCAGCGTGCCGGCGTAGGCACCCTGCGGCGTGGCGCGGCGGTCGCGCCAGACGCAGACGCCTGCAGGGTCGAGCAGCTGCGCCTCGATCTTGGTGCCGCCGAGGTCGACACCGAGTGCGAAGCCGCCGCGCATCGGGGCCGCTCAGATCGGCTCGGTGCGCTCGATCAGCCAGGCCCGCGCGGCCGCGTAGGCCGGGTCTTCGAGGCGCGGCGCCAGCCGCTCGCGCACCGTGGCGTGGTAGGCGTTGAGCCAGGCGATCTCGTCCTCGCGCATCAGGCTGCGGTCGATGCAGCGCGTGTCGATCGGGCACAGCGTCAGCGTCTCGAACTCGAGGAACTCGCCGAACTCGTCCTGCACCGTGGCGGCCACGTTCAGCACCAGGTTCTCGATGCGCACGCCCCAGCGGCCGTCGCGGTACACGCCGGGCTCGATGCTGGTGATCATGCCCGGCTCCATCGCCATCTCGGGCGTCGGCACCGCCTTGCTGATGCTCTGCGGGCCCTCGTGCACGTTCAGGAAGTAGCCCACGCCGTGGCCGGTACCGTGGCCGAAGTCGATGCCGGCGGCCCACAGCGGCGCGCGCGCCAGGCTGTCGAGCATGGGGCTGGCCGTGCCGCGCGGAAAGCGCGCGCGGCTGAGCTGCATCGTGCCCTTCAGCACCAGCGTGTAGTCGCGCTTCATCGCGGCGCTCACGGTGCCGATGGGCCAGACCCGCGTGATGTCGGTGGTGCCGCCGAGGTACTGGCCGCCGCTGTCGATCAGCAGCAGGCCGTCGCCTTCGATCACCGCGTGGCTGTCGGCGCTGGCTCGGTAGTGCGGCATCGCGCCGTTGGCGGCGTAGCCGGCGATCACCGGGAAGCTCAGGCCGACGAAGCCCGGGCGCTTGGCGCGTTCGGCACTCAGCTTCTCGTCGACGGTGATCTCGGTGAGGCGTTCGCCTCGGGCCAGCGCGGCCTCGAACCAGGCGTAGAAGGCGCACATGGCCACGCCGTCCTCGGCCATGGCCTCGCGCACGTGGGCGACGTCGGCCGCGCTCTTGCGGCTCTTCAGCAGCGTGCTCGGGTTGATGGCTTCCTTGACGCCCACACCGGCCGGCACCGCCTGACGCAGGCCGAGCGTGACGCGCCGCGGGTCGAGCAGCAGCGTGGCGCCGCTGGGCAGCGCCGCCAGCGCGGCCGCGGCCTGCGCATACGGTGCCAGGCGCACACCGTCGGCCGCCAGCGCCGCGGCCAGCTCGGCCGGCACCTTGCCGTCGGCGACAAACAGCGTGCCGCCGGCCGGATCGAACAGCAGATGGCCCAGGAAGACCGGGTTGTAGTCGACGTCGCTGCCACGCAGGTTGGTGATCCAGGCCAGGTCGTCGACGGTGGAGACGAGGTGGTGCGTCGCGCCGTGGGCGGCCATGGCCTCGCGCAGCTGGGCCAGCTTGGCCTTGCGCGGCAGCGTGGCCTGCGGCGGGCGGTGTTCGTAGACCGGCGCCGTCGGCAGGCCGGGGCGCTCGGGCCAGATGGCGTCGATCAGGTCGAGGTCGGTGCGCAGCCGCACGCCGGCGGCATCGAGCGCACGCTGCAGCGCCGCGTGCGCGGCCAGGCCCAGCACCTGGCCGTCGACGGCCACCGTGCCGCCCTTCGGCACCTGCCGCGTCAGCCAGTCGACATGCCCGGGCGAGGTGCCGCTGGCGATCTTCTCCAGCACGATGCCGGTGCCGGCGAGTTCGGCCTCGGCTTGCACCCAGTAGCGGCTGTCGGCAAACAGCGCGGCCTCTTCTACCGTCACCACCAGCGTGGCCATGCTGCCGGTGAAGCCGCTGAGCCACTCGCGGCCCTGCCAGCGTTCGGGCAGGTACTCGCTGAGGTGCGGGTCGGCACTGGGCACCAGCAGGGCATGCACGCCTTCGCGCGCGAGCACCTCGCGCAGCTGGGTGATGCGCAGTCGAATCGGCGAGGTGCGGGTGTCCATGGCGAGGCTCTCGTGAAGCTGAGCCGGAGATTCTAGGAGTGGCCCGCTTGACAGTGGCGCTTCTGACACGTGACCATAACGGCACATATGGCGAATGACGCCAAAACCGACGACGACCTCGACGCCACCTTCTTCGCGCTGTCGTCGGGCTTGCGGCGCCGCATGCTCGACCTGCTGAAGAAGGAGGGCGGCTGCAACGTCAGCCGCGTCTGCGAGTGGTTCGCCGGTGAGATCGGCCGCCATGCGGTGATGAAGCACCTGGCGGTGCTGGAGCGCGGCGGCCTGCTGGTGGCCGCCAAGGACGGCCGCGACAAGCGCCTGTGGTTCGATCCCACGCCGCTGCAGCTGATCCACGAACGCTGGACCACCGAGTTCAGCGCCCATTGGGCGGCGCGCCTGACGCGCCTGAAGTACGACGCCGAAGGCGCCGAGGTGCGGGCCCTGCCGCTCCGCGATGCCGTGGCAAGAAAGGCCCGCCGACATGGCTGACGACACCCCCGGCACCGACGACGCGGTGTTCCGCATCTTCATCCGCGCCGACATCCAGCGGGTCTGGCGCGAACTCACCAAGCAGGGCGAGCCGCAGGCCGCGGTGTTCAACGCCTGGCTGCACAGTGTGGGCGGGTTGGCGCCCGGGGTGCCGATGCAGATGCGCACCGGCAGCGGCCGCCACGTGATCGTCGACGGCCGCGTGGAGGTCTTCGAGCCGCCGCACCGCTTCGTGCACACGCACCGCTTCACGCAGTACGACGACGCGCCCTGCCGCGTGAGCTACGAGCTGAAGCCGGTGGGCGACGGTGTCGAGGTCACGCTGCGCGTGATCGGCCTGCCGCCGGGCACGCGCACGGCCAAGAGCATGTCCAGCGGCGGCACGCAGATCCTGGCCACGCTGAAGGCGGTGTGCGAATCGGGCCGGCCGCCCCTGGGCACCCGGCTGCTGTACCGGCTGTTCGACCGGCTCGAGTTCGTGCTGCCGGCGCGCACGAAGAGCGAACGCTGGCCGCTCGGCGGGCGCTGAAGCCGAGCCCCCTAGCTTCCAGGAGACGAGCCATGGCCGACCCGCAAGCCGCGCTGATCACCCAGCTGAAGAACATCCAGGCCCGCACGGGCCGCCCGGTGGCCGAGCTGCTGGCGGCGGTGGTGGCCAGCGGCGCCGTCAAACACGGCGAGCGGCGCAGCTGGCTGATGCAGCAGTTCGGCCTGGGCTACGGCGATGCGAACACGCTGGTGCACTTCGTCGGCAAGCCCTTGCCGGATCTTGGCGGCGCCACCGCCGCCGCACCCGTGCCGCCGCCCGCTGGTGATGCACTGGACGCGATCTACACCGGCGCCAAGGCCGGCCTGCGGCCCGTGCACGAGGCGGTGATGGCCGCCGTGCGCGGCTTCGGCGCCTTCGACGAAGCGCCGAAGAAAGGCTATGTGAGCCTGCGCCGCAAGAAGCAGTTCGCCATGCTCGGGCCGACCACCAAGGACGCCGTCGAGATCGGCCTCAATGCCAAGGATCTGCTGGCGCATCCGCGGCTGAAGCTGCTGCCGCCGGGCGGCATGTGCCAGGCCACCACGCGCATCGGCTCGGTGGCCGAGGTCGACGCGCAGCTCGTCGGCTGGCTGCGGCAGGCCTACGACGCGGCCGGCTGAACGCTGTCGGCCGTGTCGGCCGCGGCCTGGCGCTGCTGCAGCCGCTTGCGCACGCCGTGGATGTGCTGGCGCAGGTCGTACAGCTCGTGCGCATAGGCCAGCGGCACGCCGATCTTCTCGGTCTGCTGGTCCAGCCGGTCCAGGCGCGTGGCGAGGTCGGTGAAGTCGACGGGGTCGGTCTCCAGCTCGGCCTCCAGCGCGCGCAGGTGCGCGTACCAGCGGTAGACGCGCGAGCGCAGCCTGAGCGTGATCAGCGGTGGCAGCACACGCGCCAGCGGCAGCAGCACGGCCAGCAGCGGCAGCAGCACCACCCACATGCGGTCGACGAAGTTGGCCAGCCAGAACGGCAGGTGGCGCTGCAGCCAGGGCGGGCCGCTGCGGTAGTGGCGGGCGGCCTCATCGGCCAGCGGAAACTCTGTCGTCTGCGGGTTCGGGTACTCGCCGGGCCTGGCGAACCAGCCGCCGCCGGCATGCACGGCCGTCGCGGCCTGCACCAGCAGCTGCTGCAGCGCCGGGTGCAGGTCGGCACGCACCACCAGCGAGGCGGTGGCGGCCACCAGCCGCACATCGGCCGTCGGGCGGTCGCCGGCCAGGTCGACCACGCCCCGCGGCAGCACCAGCGGCTTCAGAAAGCCGAAGCGGCGTGCGTAGGCCTCGCTCTGCGCGAAGTCGAACAGCGCGATGCCCGGCGTCTGCAGCAGGTACTGCACCAGCGGCGCGTCGGCGGCCGAGACCATGGCCAGCGCATCGATGCGGCCCTGCACCAGCTCGACCACGGCGTGCACGGCCTCGCGTTCGTCGGCTTCCAGCGGCGCCGTCGCCAGGCCGTTGGCCTCGGCCATGCGGCGGAACAGCGTGCCGGTGCCACCACCCGGCGGGCCGGTGTGGATGCGCCAGCCTTCGAGCTCGGCCAGCCGCTGCGGCGGGCGTGGCGCCTTGGCCGCGCGGTAGAACAGCCACAGCGGCTCGGGTGCCACGCTGCCCAGCGACAGCAGCGGCTGGCCCGGGCTGGTTTCCGAGCTGGCATCGGCATCGTCGTTGACGCCGCTCTGCACAAAGGCCACCTGCACGCCGGAGGCCGGGTTGCGCAGCCACTCCAGGTTCTGCCGCGAGCCCTGGCTGGGGCGCAGCTCGACGCTGAGGCCGTGCGCCTCGAGCAGCGGCTTGTAGCGGCGCGCGAACTCGACGTAGGCGCCCTGGTCGGGGCCGGTGGCGATGACCAGGTGCTTGTCCGGCGTCGGGTCGAGCACGCGGTAGGCGGCCCACAGCGCCGCGACGATGCCCAGCAGCAGCAGGACGGCCACCACCGGGCCGGCGGCGATCAGGCTGTCTACCAGGCGGGGCCGCGCCGGCGGCGGTGCGGAAGAGGGCGGCGTGGACATGGCAGCGACGATAGCGCCGCCAGGCCTTGTGCCTTCAGGCCGCCGGGATCTTCAGCCCGCGCTGCACCGCCGGCCGCGCCACGAAGGCGGCGAGCACACGCTGCAGCTCGGCGAAGTCGTTCCAGCCCACCAGATCAGCCGCGCCGTAGAAGCCGACGAGGTTGTTGACCCAGGGCAGCACCGCGATGTCGGCGATGCTGAGGTCGCTGCCGACCAGCCAGTCGCGGCCGCGCAAGTGGCCGTCGAGCACGCCGAGCAGCCGGCGCGACTCGGCCACGTAGCGGTCGCGCGGGCGCTTGTCCTCGAAGTCCTTGCCGGCGAACTTGTGGAAGAAACCGAGCTGGCCGAACATGGGCCCGACACCGCCCATCTGGAACATCAGCCACTGCAGCGCCTGCCAGCGCAGGGCTTCGTCGGTGGGCAGCAGCCGGCCGGTCTTGTTCGCCAGGTAGACGAGGATGGCGCCGGATTCCCACAGCGCCAGCGGCCGGCCGCCCGGGCCGTCGGGGTCGATCAGCGCCGGGATCTTGTTGTTCGGGTTCAGCGAGAGGAACTCGGGCGTGAGCTGCTCGTTCTTCGAGAAGTCGACGCGGTGCGCCTCGTAGGGCAGGCCGAGTTCTTCCAGCGCGATCGACACCTTCACGCCGTTGGGCGTGGGCAGCGAATACAGCTGCAGCCGCTCGGGGTGCTTTGCCGGCCAGCGGCGGGTGATGGGGAAGTCGGCGAGGCGTGCCGGCGCGGCTGGCGAGGTGGAGGTGCTCATGCGGCCAGCTTACGCGCTTGGCCGTGCTGCGTTCAGCGTGCGGTCATGATGCGCTGGCGCAGGGCCTGGATGCGCGCAGCGTCCGCCGCGGGCACAAAACGCTGCGGGTGGTCCGCCAGGTACAGCTCGGCCGGCTGGCCGGGTCGCTGGCGCAGCAGCCACAGGCCCTGGTCACCAGGGCGGCGCGGCAAGTCACTGCTCGACACGAAAGCGCCGGGCGCAGGCACCGCCACCCGCACCTGCTTCAGGCCGGCCGGGCCGCGCAGCAGTTCGGCCACCTCGATGCGGCCGGCGGCCGGCGTGCCTGCGGGTGCGCCGGCGGCTGGCGGCTCGACACCGGCCCAGCGGCCGATGACGATCAGATCGGACTGCCGCAGCAGTTCGTCGTCACTCAGCGCAGCAAACATGGCGCGGGCGGTGAGCGGAAACGACAAAGCCGGGGCGATGACACACACCCCGGCTTGCAGGCACCAGCGGCGGCGCCGCAGCGCCGCAGCGGCTTCAGCGCTTCGCACCCCGGCGCAGCGCTGCGAGGCCCAGCAGCGCCAGGCCGGCCAGGGCGGCCGAGCCCGGCGAGGCCACGGTGCCGGTCGTCGGCGCGCCGTAGATGAACTGCATGCCGGCGATGTCGTCGGCCTGCGGGCCGCTGAAGGCCTCGCTGTAGAACGGGTTCAGCAGCGAGCCGGGCACGGCGGTGTGGTTCAGACCCAGCGCGTGGCCGATCTCGTGCGCCGTGACTTGGAAGATGTCGAAGCCGGCGCCGCCGAAGCCGATCTTCCAGGTCTCGGCGATGTCGAAGTGGATGTCGCCGGCGGCGGTGTCACCGTTGTTGGGCGGGTAGAAGCCGTGTGCCAGCGTGCCACCGGCACCGTCGAAGCTGTGGCCACCGAGGCGGATGTCGCCGCTGGTCGTGGCGGCGTTGAAGGCGGCGCCGTCGTCGGCCACCTTGATGAAGGTGAGGTCGGCCACCGCGGACCAGGCGGCAAAGGCGGCGTCGATGGCCGCTTCCCAGCCAGCCGGCATGAAAGCGCTCATGTGGCTGATGGTGCAGGTGGGGCTTTCGGCCGCACAGCTCGTGCCGGTGGGCATGAAGCTGTAGGTGACGGTGGCGCCGGTGCCGAACACCGGGCTGCCCCACTTGCCGGGGGTGGTGGGGCCGAGCACGTAGGCCGAAGCGGCCACCGGCATCACCAGGGTCGTCACGAAGGCCACGCGGGCCAGCAGCTTCTTCATCTTGCGCTCCTGAGGTCGATCACCCCACCGTTCCAGGCCCCACGGCTTGGATACCGGCAGTAACTGGGAGCGACTCAGCAACAACAGTGCCAGTCAGGGCTTTCGCCCGGTATTTTGTAGAAATATCTTTATGAATCAATGGTTTATTGATTCGATGGCGTCGAGGGTCTTGGCGTACCCGGCGCGCAATGGTTGCAATGTGTAAAGCCTGCCGACGCCTCAGAGATCGGTGCGCAGCCGCCAGATCTCCGGGAACAGCACCACGTCCAGCATCTTGCGCAGGTAGCTGACGCCGCCGGTGCCGCCGGTGCCGCGCTTGAAACCGATCACCCGTTCCACCGTCGTCAGGTGGCGGAAGCGCCAGAGGCGGAAGGCGTCTTCGAGGTCGGTGAGTTCTTCGCCGAGCTGGTAGAGGTCCCAGTGTTCGCGCGGGGCGCGGTAGACCACCAGCCAGGCGGCCTCGACTTCGGTGTTCTCGGCATAGGGCTGGGTCCAGTCGCGTTCGACATGGCCGGCCGGCACCGGCAGGCCGCGGCGCGCCAGCAGGCGCAGCGCCTCGTCGTAGAGGCTGGGCGCGGTCCAGGCGGCGTCGACCTCGGCCAGCAGGTCGGGCCGGTGCGCGTGCGGCCGGCGCATCACGGCGTTCTTGTTGCCGAGCATGAACTCGATGCAGCGGTACTGCCAGCTCTGGAAGCCGCTGCTCTGCGCCAGGTAGGCGCGCATCGCGCTGTATTCGGGCGGCGTCATCGTCGCCAGCACGTCCCAGGCATGCACCAGCTGTTCGAGGATGCGGCTCACGCGGGCCAGCATCTTGAAGGCGGTGGGCAGGTCGTCGGCGGCCACGGCGCGCGTGGCAGCGCCCAGCTCGTGCCGCATCAGCTTCATCCACAGCTCGCTGGTCTGGTGCTGCACGATGAACAGCATCTCGTCGTGCGCCGGGCTCAGCGGGTGCTGGGCGTTCAGCACGGCGTCGAGGTGCAGGTAGTCGCCGTAGCTCATGTTGCCGGCGAAGTCGAGCGCGGCGCCGTCGACCGCGGGGTTCGGTGCGCCGTTGTCGGGGTGGGCAGGGCAGCCGCTCATCGGGCGTGTTCCATCAGGTGACCGCGTGGCGGGTGTTGAACTCGGGCCGGCGCCACTCTTCCTGCACCAGCACCTGGTGCAGGTGTTCGGTGGCGTCCCAGGCATCGGTGAAGCGCAGGTACAGCGGCGTGAAGCCGAAGCGCAGGATCTCCGGCGCGCGGAAGTCGCCGATCACGCCGCGGGCGATCAGCGCCTGCACCACGGCATAGCCGATCTGCGCGTGGCCGAAACACACCTGGCTGCCGCGCGCGGCGTCGTCGAGCGGCGAGACGAGGTCGAGCTGCGGGCACAGCGCCTGTACGCGCTCGGTGAACAGCCGCGACAGCGCCAGCGACTTGGCGCGCAGCGCGGCCAGGCCGCCCAGCGGCTCGGCGGCGAGCACGGTGTCGACGCCACATTCCAGCGCCGCCAGGCCCAGCACCGCCGGTGTGCCGCAGAGGTAGCGGCCGATGCCGGCGGCCGGCCGGTAGCCGGGCTTGAACTCGAAGGGCGCGGCATGGCCGATCCAGCCCGCCAGCGGCTGCCAGAAGCGCTCGACGTGGCGCGGGTGCGCCCAGACGAAGGCCGGCGCACCGGGCCCGCCGTTCAGGTACTTGTAGCCGCAGCCGACGGCGAAGTCGGCGTCGGCGCCGAGCAGGTCCACCGGCAGGGCGCCGGCGCTGTGCGCCAGGTCCCAGACCACCTTGGCGCCGGCGGCGTGCGCGGCGGCCGTCAGCGCTGCTATGTCGTGCTGGCGGCCGGTGCGGTAGTTCACCTGCGTCAGCATCAGCAGCGCCACGCGCTTGTCGAGCTTGGCCGCCAGGTCGGCCGGCGAGTCGGCCAGCACCAGCTCGAAGCCACGTTCGCGCGCCAGGCTCTCGGCGATGTAGAGGTCGGTCGGGAAGTTGTCGCGTTCGCTCAGGATCACGCGGCGCGCCGGGGCGTCGGCGGCGGTGATCGTCAGCGCCGCCGCCAGCACCTTGTAGAGGTTGACGCTGGTCGAATCGGCCGCCACCACCTCGCCCGGGCCGGCGCCGATGAGGCGCGCGATCTTGTCGCCCACACGCTGCGGGAGCGCCATCCAGCCGGCGCTGTTCCAGCTGCGGATCAGGCCCTGGCCCCACTCCTGCTGCAGCACCTGCTGCACGCGCGCCGGTGTGGCGCGAGGCAGCACGCCGAGCGAGTTGCCGTCCAGGTAGATCAGGCCATCGGGTATCTCGAACTGCGCGCGCAGCGGCGCCAGCGGGTCGGCGGCGTCGAGCGCCAGCGCATCGTCACGGTTCATCGGAGTTCTCTCAGGATGGCGCGCACCGGCGAGGCGCAGGCGTGGCTGAGCCTGAGCGGCAGCGCGATCAGCTCGTAGTCGCCCTCGGGCACGGCGTCGAGGCACAGGTTTTCGAGCACACGCAGGCCGCGGCGGCGCAGCACCTGGTGGGCGTCGAGTGTCTTGCTGCTCGCCGGATCGACGCTGGCGCTGTCGATGCCGACGAGCTGCACGCCGGCGTCGGCCAGGCGCTCCAGCGTTTCCGGCGCGAAGGCGGGCAGGGCCTCGTCGAAGCGGTCGAACGGAAAACGCTCGTAGGTGCGCACCAGCACACGCGGCGGCAGGCCGGCCATGGCGTGCGCCAGGTGGGCCGGCTGCACCAGCGGCACGCCGATGGCGTGCACCACGCGGCAGCGGCCCAGGAAGGGCTCCAGCGGCACCGCGCCGATGGCGGCGCCGGCGTCGTCGTAATGCAGCGGCGCGTCGGCGTGGGCGCCGGTGTGCGGGCTCAGGCCGATCGTGCTGACGTTGACCGGGCAGCCCGGCCCGATGCGAGCCACCCACTCCTGCGTGTAGGCGGTGTCGCCCGGGAACACCGGCGAGCCGGGGCCGACCGGCGGCGAGAGGTCCCACAGCCGCGGCGACGGGGGTGTGTTCATGGCGGGATCATAGGCCGCACCGACTTGGGGATCGGCCGCGTTGACAGCCTGCGGCGGCGGCCCAAACATCGGCCGCATGAGTGACGAGGACCGCGCCGAACCCGGTGATGACCATCCGCTGCGCCGCAGCCGCAGCGCCCATGTCGACGCCTTTGCGCGCGACCGCCTGCCGCCGCCGGCGCAGTTGCCCGAGTTCGTGTTCGACGGCCCCGATCTGCAGCTGCCAGAACGGCTGAATGCCGCCGTGGCGCTGCTCGACGCCGCCGTCGACGAACGCGGCTGGGGCGAGCGCCCCTGCCTGCTGGGCGAGGGTGTGGCCTGGAGCTACGCGGCGCTGCGCGATGAAGTCGACCGCATCGCCGGGGTGCTGGTGCGCCGGCTGGGCCTGGTGCCGGGCAACCGCGTGCTGCTGCGCGGTGCGAACACGCCGCGGCTGGCGGCCTGCTGGCTGGCGGTGGTCAAGGCCGGCGGCATCGTCGTCGGCACCATGCCGCTGCTGCGCGCGCGCGAGCTGGCGGTGATCATCGACAAGGCCCAGGTCAGCCACGCGCTGTGCGACGCGCGGCTGGCCGAGGAGCTGCTCGCGGCCCAGGCGACGGCGCCGGTGCTGCGCAGCGTCTGCCTGTTCGGCACGCCGGCCGCACCGGCCGAACTGGAGGCTCTGGCCGCGGCCGAGCCGGCGGGTTTTGACGCCTGCGACACGGCGGCCACCGACGTGGCGCTGATCGCCTTCACCAGCGGCACCACCGGCGTGCCCAAGGGCACGCTGCACCTGCACCGCGACCTGATCGCCGCCTGCCGCTGCTGGCCGCCGCAGGTGCTGCGCGCCGAGGCCGGTGACCGCTTCATCGGCAGCCCGCCGCTGGCCTTCACCTTCGGGCTGGGTGGGCTGCTGCTGTTTCCGCTGGACGTGGGCGCGAGCACGGTGCTGCTGGAAAAAGCCTCGCCGGACGCGCTGCTGCCGGCCATCGCCGCCTATGGCGCCACGGTCTGCGTCACGGCGCCCACCTCCTACCGCGCGATGGCGGCCAAGGTGGGCGAACATGTGCTGCACACGCTGCGCAAATGCGTGAGCGCCGGCGAGGCGCTGCCGGCCGCCACGCGCACGCTGTGGCGCGAGGCGACCGGCATCGAGATCATCGACGGCATCGGCTCGACCGAGCTGTTCCACATCTTCATCTCGGCACGCGAGGACCAGGCGCGTGGCGGCGCCACCGGCCTGCCGGTGCCGGGTTACCGCGCCGCCATCCTCGACGACGAAGGCCACGAGCTGCCGCCCGGCCAGGTGGGCCGGCTGGCCGTGAAGGGCCCCACCGGCTGCAAGTACCTGGACGACCCGCGCCAGGCGCAGTACGTGCAGAACGGCTGGAACCTGACCGGCGACGCCTACCTCGTCGACCCCGTCGACGGCCAGTACGTCTACCAGGCGCGCACCGACGACATGATCGTCTCCGGCGGCTACAACATCGCCGGCCCGGAGGTGGAAGCGGCGCTGCTCGCCCACCCGGCCGTGGCCGAGTGCGGTGTGGTCGGCAAGCCCGACGAGGCGCGCGGCACGCTGGTCAAGGCCTTCGTCGTGCTGCGCCCGGGTTTCGAGCCCGGCGCGGCGCGGGTGGCCGAGCTGCAGGACTTCGTCAAGCGCACGATCGCGCCGTACAAGTATCCGCGCGAGATCGAGTTCCGCGCGAGCCTGCCGCGCACCGAAACCGGCAAGCTGCAGCGCTTCCGGCTCAAGCAGGGGGCTTGAGCTTGAAGAGTTGGGTGATCGCCTCGCGGTACTGCGCGCGGCCCACCGAGTTGGTGTTGTGGTGCGAGCCGCCCTCGACCAGCACGAAGCGCTTCGGCTCGGCGGCGCGTTCGTAGAGCCGGCGGCCGAGCTCGGGGCTGATCAGCTGGTCGTTGCTGCCGTGCACCACCAGCACCGGCGTGCCGACCTGGCCGATGCGCTCGCCGGCCTCGAAGCGCTGCGTGATCAGCGGGCCTATTGGCAGCCAGCCCCACTTGAAGGTGGAAACCACCTCGCGGATGGACGGGAAACTGCCTTCGACGATCAGGCCCTGCTCGTCGCCGACCTCGGCCGCCAGGTTGACGGCGATGGCGCCGCCCAGCGAATGGCCGAACAGGTAGCGCGGCGCCTCGGGCCGTTCTTTCGCCAGCCAGTGCCAGGCCGCGAGTGCGTCTTCGTGGGCCTCGGCCTCGGACGGCAGAAAGGGGCTGCTGCGGCCGAAGCCGCGGTAGTCGATGCCCAGCACCGCGAAGCCCAGCTCGTGCATGCGGCGCATGCGGCCGGCGCTGGAGCGCACGTCCCAGCGCGCGCCGTGCAGGTACAGCAGCACCGGCGCGGCCGGGTCGGCCTGCGGCAGCCACAGGCCGTGCAGCCGCACCGGACGGTCCAGCGCCGCCGAATGGTGCTCGATCCACACCTCCGCCATGCCCTCGGCCGCCGCGCCGCCGGCCCAGCTGCGCGTGCCGGGCTGGAAGATCCACTCGCGCTGCTTCTCTTCGAGCGTGCCGCAGCCGGCCTGCAGCCCGATCAGCACCGCCAGGCCCAGGGTGGAGAGCAGGGCCCAGCGGCGTGGGCGCAAGCGGGGCGGGGTGGCTTTCGTGGGCGGCATGGCGGGGTGGCCGATGTTCTCATCGCCGGCGCTGCCCCGGTGCCGGCGGGGCTTCCCCTGGGGCGTTCCCCCTTGCACGGAGGCCGGCCGCGGCTCTAGTCTCGGGCCAGGCACGAGGTGGTTCCGGGTCGGTCCCGGAGCCCTGGCCCGGCGGGAGGTGATCGATGAAGACGGTATCCCAGCTGCTCGGGTCGCGCGACGGCACCTTGTGGCACCTGCGTCCGGGTGACTCGGTCTACGCGGCGCTCGAAGTGCTGGCGGCGCACAACGTCGGCGCGCTGCTGGTGATGGACGGGCCGGCGCTGGTGGGCGTGGTCAGCGAACGCGACTACACGCGCAAGGTGGCGCTGCAGGGGCGCAACTCGCGCGAAACCCTGGTTGGCGAGATCATGACGCGCGAGGTCATCGTGGTGTCGCCGCAGACCGGCACGCGCGAGTGCATGACGCTGATGCGCGATCGCAAGATCCGCCACCTGCCGGTGGTCGATGCCGGCACGGTGCTCGGCATGATCTCGATCCGCGACATCATGGACGACATCATCGCCGAGGACGAGCAGACCATCGCCCAGCTCGAGAGCTACATCGCCTCGTGAGCGCCCAAGCGCTGCCGACGCCGGCTGCAGCGGGGTATGCTCGCGGCCCCATGAGCGAAGCCGCGCCCGCCTCGGGCATCGACACGCAGATCCGGCAGGAGGTGCTGCAGGTCGCGCTTCGCAATTCCGGCCGCTCGGTCGGCCTGCTGATGGTGGCCGTGCTCTACCTCGGCTGGCTGGGCTGGGAGGTCGAACGTCCCTGGATCGGCGCAGCGGTGCTGCTGATCGGCGTGGCCGTCTCGGTCTGGCGCTGGCTGCTCACGCGGCGCTGGACGACCCGCGCCGAGCACCCGCGCGAGACCATCGTCGCCGTCACGCGCCAGCTGGAGGCCAACGCCGCCGTCGTCGGCCTGATGTGGGTGCTGGCCACGGTGCTCATCTACCCGCGGCTTGAAGGCACGCTGGCCTCGACCTACCTGATCGCGCTCACCGGCTCTGCGGCGGTGGCGGCGCTGTTCATGGCGCTGGCCGGCCATGCCTTCCTGATCCTGCTCGGCCTGCAGGTGGTGTCGCTGGCGGCGGTGTCGCTGTTCGTGCCGCAGGTGCAGTCGATGGCGCTGGCGGTGATGACGCTGCTGTTCGGCGCCACCATGGTTGCCGCGACGCGCGAGTTCAGCACCACCACGCATGCGGCGCTGCGCAACCGGCTCGAGGCCGAGCAGCACCGCCAGCTGCTGGAGCGCGCCGCCGAAGAAGCGCGCGCGGCGGACACCGCCAAGAGCCAGTTCCTGGCCACCATGAGCCACGAGATCCGCACGCCGATGAACGGCGTGCTGGGCGCACTCGACCTGCTGCGCGAGACGCCGCTCGACCAGCGCCAGCGCCGCCTGGTGCGCACCGCCGCCGAGTCGGGCGAGTCGCTGATGGACATCCTCAACGACGTGCTGGACCACAGCAAGATCGAGGCGGGCAAGCTGGTCATCGCGCAGACGCCGACCTCGCTGCACTCGGTGGCGATGTCGGCGGCGGCGCTGTTCCGCGCGCGCGCCGAGACCAAGGGCATCACGCTGGCGCTGGAGCTGGAGCCGGACGTGCCCAACGGCGTGATCGGCGACGGCCCGCGGCTCAAGCAGGTGCTGCTGAACCTGCTGTCGAACGCCGTCAAGTTCACCGAGAACGGCGGCGTCACGATGCGGCTGAAGCTGCAGTCGCGCGAACCCCACGCCGCGCGCGTGCGCTTCGAGGTGCAGGACACCGGCATCGGCATCCCGGCCGACGAGCTGATGCGGGTGTTCCAGCCCTTCACGCAGTTCGGCGGCTCGCGCTCGCGGCTCAACGGCGGCACCGGGCTGGGCCTGGCGATCAGCCAGCGCATCGTGCAGGCCATGGGCGGGCAGATCGAGCTGAGCAGCCGTGTGCGGGTCGGCTCGACCTTCGCGTTCACGCTGTTCCTGCCGCTGGCGCCGGAAGTGCCACCGAAGAGCGGCGACAGTGACTTCGCGGCGCTGGGCGCGCTGGACGAACTCTCCGGCGTGGTGCTGCTGGTCGAGGACAACGAGGTCAACCGCATCATCGGCGCCGAGATGCTGCGCAGCTTCGGCCTCGAGGTGAAGGTGGCGCACGACGGGCAGCAGGCGCTGCAGATGCTGGAGCAGCACCGCGTGGACCTGGTGCTGATGGACGTGGACATGCCGGTGCTCGACGGCCACGAGGCCACGCGCCGGCTGCGAACGCGCGAGACCACGCTGCGCCTGCCGCGTGTGCCGGTGGTGGCGCTCACCGCGCTGGCCTTCGACAGCGACGCGGCCAAGGCGCTGGACGCCGGCATGGACGCCCACCTGGCCAAGCCCTACTCGCGCGAGCAGCTCAAGCAGATCGTGCGGCGCTGGTTGTAGCGCCTCCTCCCCCGGGAGCGCTCAGCGCAGCGGGGTCGTGCGGTGCTGCTGCAGCATCAGCAGCCCGTCGAAGATCAGGCCGTCGTGCACCTCGAAATCGAGGTCGGTGATGCGCGAGAGCTTGGCGGCGGCGCCGCCGGTCATCAGCAGGGCCGGGGCCTCGCCGGTGCGTTCGCGCAGCCGGCGCGCCTGGCGCTCGATGGCACCGGCCATGGCGTTGCTGCCGCCGCTCATCAGCGCGTCGGAGGTGTTGGTGGGGAAGTCCTCGACCTCGCCGGTCGGCACCTTGAGGCCGGCCGTGCCCATCTCCAGCGCCTTCTGCATCAGGCCGAAGCCGGGCAGGATCAGGCCGCCGAGAAAACGCCCCGAGGCGTCCAGCGCGTCCACCGTGACGCAGGTGCCCACCATCACCACCAGCGCCGGCCGCGGGTGGCCGCGCTGCAGCAGGTGCCAGCGTGCGCCGGCCAGCGCCACCCAGCGGTCGGCACCCAGCCGCGCCGGGTGGTCGTAGCCGTTCACCAGGCCGGCTTCCTCGGGCTTGGCCACCACCCAGTGCGGCTCCAGGTCCCAGAGCTCCATCTGTTCCTCGACGCGGCGGCGCACGTGGTCGCCCGCCACCACGCAGCCCAGCATGGCCTGCGGCGGCGGCAGGCCCTGCCAGTGGCGCTCGGCCAGCTCGTCGATGGTCTCCAGGAACACCGCCCCTTGCTGCATCGGCCCCTGGCCGGGCCGGGCGGACGCGAACAGCGCCCACTTCAGGCGCGTGTTGCCGCAGTCGATGGCCAGGAACATGGGGCCGGAGGCTATCAGCCCCGCCGCGGGTGTCCACATGGCATGATCTCGAATTGACGTTTACGTCAACGTCAACCAAGCGCCGCGAAAGCGCGCCACGAGCCCCCCGACGAGCCCACCGAGACAAGGCCCGCGCCATGACCGACCTTTCCGCCGAATACAAGGCCCTCGCCGAGTACCGCCCGACGAACAAGGTGCGCTTCGTCACCGCCGCCAGCCTGTTCGACGGCCACGATGCGGCCATCAACATCATGCGGCGGCTGCTGCAGGGCATGGGGGCGGAGGTCATCCACCTCGGCCACAACCGCAGCGTCGACGAGGTCGTGACCGCGGCGTTGCAGGAAGACGTGCAGGGCATCGCGATCAGCAGCTACCAGGGCGGCCACGTCGAGTACTTCAAGTACATGGTCGACCTGCTCAAGCAGCGCGGCGGCGCGCATATCCAGGTCTTCGGCGGTGGCGGCGGCGTGATCGTGCCGAGTGAAATCCAGGAACTGCAGGCCTACGGCGTGGCGCGCATCTACAGCCCCGAGGACGGCCAGCGCATGGGCCTGGCCGGCATGATCGGCGAGATGCTGATGCGCTGCGACCGCGACCTCTCGTCGCAGGCACCGGCCGAGGTGGCCGCGCTGCAGGGGCATGGCGAGGCGGCCTGGCGCGCGCTGGCGCAGGCCGTCACCGCGCTGGAGAACGGGCGCGCCGGTGCGGGGTTCCGGGCCGGGCTGGCTGCGGCTGCCGCCGCCGGTGGCAAGCGCATTCCGGTGCTCGGCATCACCGGCACCGGCGGCGCCGGCAAGAGCAGCCTCACCGACGAGCTGATCCGCCGCCTGCGGCTGGACCAGGACGACACGCTGCGCATCGCGGTGATCTCGATCGACCCCAGCCGGCGCAAGAGCGGCGGCGCGCTGCTCGGCGACCGCATCCGCATGAACGCCATCGGCCCCTGGCAGGGTGGCCCACGGGTGTTCATGCGCAGCCTGGCCACGCGCGACTTCGGCAGCGAGATCAGCCAGGCCCTGCCCGATGTGCTGGCCGCCTGCAAGGCCGCCGGCTTCGACCTGATCGTTGTCGAGACCTCCGGCATCGGCCAGGGCGACGCCGCCATCGTGCCGCTGGTCGACGTGCCGCTGTACGTGATGACGCCGGAGTTCGGCGCCGCCAGCCAGCTCGAGAAGATCGACATGCTCGACTTCGCCGAGTTCGTGGCCATCAACAAGTTCGACCGCAAGGGCGCGGCCGACGCGCTGCGCGACGTGGCCAAGCAGGTGCAGCGCAACCGCGAGGCCTGGACCACGCGGCCCGACCAGATGCCGGTGTTCGGCACCATGGCCAGCCGCTTCAACGACGACGGCGTGACCGCGCTGTACCAGGCGCTGAAGCCGCGGCTGGTGGCGCTGGGGCTGCCGCTGCAGGAAGGCCGGCTGCCGCTGGCGGCCACGCGCCACAGCACGCGCGAGCGGCCCATCGTGCCGCCGGCGCGGGCGCGCTACCTGGCCGACATCGTCGACACCGTGCGCGGCTACAAGCGCCGCGCGCGCGAGCAGGCTCGGCTGGCGCGCGAGGTGCAGCAGCTGCGCGAGAGCGCGCGCATGATGGTCGAGGCCAACCCCGACAAGCACCGCGCGCGCGACGCGCTGGCCGACCTGGCGCAGCAGCGCGAAGAACGGCTGGAGCCGGCCTCGCGCAAGCTGCTCGCGCAGTGGCCGGCCATGCAGCAGGCCTATGCCGGTGACGAGTACGTCGTGAAGATCCGCGACAAGGAGATCCGCACCGCGCTCGTCACCACCACGCTGTCGGGCAACAAGGTGCGCAAGGTCGTGCTGCCGCAGTACGAGTGCCACGGCGAGCTGCTGAAGTGGCTGCTGCTCGAGAACGTGCCCGGCAGCTTCCCGTACACCGCCGGCGTGTTTGCGTTCAAGCGCGAGGGCGAAGACCCGACGCGCATGTTCGCCGGCGAGGGCGACGCCTTCCGCACCAACCGGCGCTTCAAGCTGCTGTCCGAAGGCATGCCGGCCAAGCGGTTGTCGACGGCCTTCGACTCGGTCACGCTGTACGGCCACGACCCGGAGATCAGGCCCGATGTCTACGGCAAGGTCGGCAACTCCGGCGTCAGCATCGCGACGCTGGACGACATGAAGGTGCTGTACGGCGGTTTCGACCTGACGAACCCGGCCACCAGCGTGAGCATGACGATCAACGGCCCGGCGCCGAGCATCCTGGCGATGTTCATGAACACCGCCGTCGATCAGAACCTCGACAAGTTCCGCGCCGACAACGGCCGCGAGCCCACTGACGACGAAGCCGCCAAGGTCCGCGCCTGGACGCTGGCCAACGTGCGCGGCACGGTGCAGGCCGACATCCTGAAAGAAGACCAGGGCCAGAACACCTGCATCTTCAGCACCGAGTTCAGCCTGAAGGTGATGGGCGACATCGCCGAGTACTTCGTGCACCACGACGTGCGCAACTTCTACTCGGTGAGCATCAGCGGCTACCACATCGCCGAAGCCGGCGCGAACCCGATCAGCCAGCTCGCCTTCACGCTCAGCAACGGCTTCACCTTCGTCGAGGCCTACCTGGCGCGCGGCATGCACATCGACGACTTCGCGCCGAACCTGTCGTTCTTCTTCTCGAACGGCATGGACCCGGAGTACACGGTGCTGGGCCGTGTCGCGCGCCGCATCTGGGCCACCTCGATGCGCGACCGCTACGGCGCCAACGAACGCAGCCAGAAGCTGAAGTACCACATCCAGACCTCGGGCCGCAGCCTGCACGCGCAGGAGATCGCCTTCAACGACATCCGCACCACCTTGCAGGCGCTGATCGCCGTCTACGACAACTGCAACAGCCTGCACACCAACGCCTACGACGAGGCCATCACCACGCCCACCGAGGAGAGCGTGCGCCGCGCGATGGCCATCCAGCTCATCATCAACCGCGAGTGGGGCCTGGCGAAGAACGAGAACCCGAACCAGGGCGCCTTCGTGATCGACGAGCTGACCGAGCTGGTCGAAGAGGCCGTGCTGGCCGAGTTCGAGCGCCTGGCCGAACGCGGCGGCGTGCTCGGTGCGATGGAAACCGGTTACCAGCGCGGCAAGATCCAGGAAGAGTCGATGCACTACGAGATGCTCAAGCACACCGGCGAGCATCCGATCATCGGCGTCAACACCTTCCGCAACCCGCAGGGCGACCCGGTGCCCGAGGCCATCGAGCTGGCGCGCAGCACCGAAGACGAAAAGCAGAGCCAGCTGGCGCGCCTGGCCGCTTTCCACGCCCGCCACGCCGGCGAGGCGCCGGCGATGCTGCAGCGGCTGCGCCAGGCCGTCATCGAGGACCGCAACGTCTTCGAGGTGCTGATGGACGCGGTGCGCGTGTGCAGCCTGGGCCAGATCAGCAATGCGCTGTTCGAGGTGGGCGGGCAGTACCGGCGCAGCATGTAAGGCGCCAAGACCCCAGGCGGAGGGGGTCCGGCCACGGCAACCGGACACCATTTGCAACCGCCCGTTGCGGGGTGAGCGGCGCGCGGGTGACGCTGCCCATAATGGCCGTCATGCCGTCGTCGACCACCGCCCAGCGTCTGGCCGCCCGGGCCTGGCGCTTGCTGCACGTCGATGCGCCGGCCTGCCGGCAGACGGCCGAGCGGGCACTGGCCCGGGCGCTGCGCGACGGTGACCAGGGCGGCGAAGCCGGCGCCCGGTTGGCCATCGGCTTCCACCACCTCTATTTCTCCAGCCCCGAGGTGGCCGACGCCGAACTGCAGGCCGCGGCTGCCGGCTTTGCTGCGGGTGGCGATCGCGCCGGCGAGATCCTCGCCACCGCCGGCCGCGCCCGCGCGCTGTGGCGCTCCGGCCGCGCCGACGCCGCGATGGCGCTGCTGCTGCCGCTGCGCGACGAAGGCCTGGCGCTGCTGCGCCACGAGCAGCGTGCGGTGCTGCTGAACGCCATCGCCGGCTGCTACTCGGCGCAGCGCCAGAGTGAGCAGGCCTTTGCCTACATGTTCGAGGCGCTGCGCGGCGCCGGCCCGACGCGCGGCCACGGTTTCGACGCCGCACTGCATTGCAATCTCTCGCACGAGCTGATGGAGCTGGGCGACCACGAACAGGCGCTGGCGCAGATCGAGCTCGGGCTGGCGCGCTGCCTGCACCTCGCCAACGCCCGGCTGGAAGGCGTGCTGCGCATCAACCGCATCGTCGTGCTCACCGAGCAGGGCCGTGCCGAGGCAGCCTGGCCCGATGTCGAGCGGCTGTTGGCGCTCGACGCCGTTCCGCCCGGCCGCGGCCTGCGCGCGCTGCACTTCGAGGCGCTGGCGCTGGCAGCCCTGAAGAGCGGGCGGCTGGTGGATGGCGAGCGGTTGCTGGACGCCGCCGCGCCGCTGGAAGCGACCATGCTGGCCGACGAGCGTGTGGAGCTGGCGGTGGCGCGTGCGCTGGTGGCCGAGGCCCGCGGCCGGCACGGCGAGGCCGTGGCGCTGCTGAGCGCCACGCAGGTGCCTGGCGGGCTGGCGTCGCAGGCCGGCCTGCGTGCGCAGGCGCTGGCGGCGCAGGAGCTGTCGCGCCTGCTCGAGCAGGCCGGCGACGTGGCCTGCGCGCTGGCGCTGGTGCGCCGCTGGCAGGCGCTGAACGCCGAGCGCTCCCGGCTGGCCTCGCGTGCCCGCTACCAGGCGGCGGCGCTGCAGACCGAGCTGCTGACGCTGCAGCACCGGCTCGAGGAAACCCACGCCCGCCAGCGCGCCACCGAGCGCGCCCGCGCCGAGCTGATGCTGGCCAACCAGGCGCTGTCCCGCAAGATCGAGGAGGTGCAGGCGCTGCAGGCCGCGCTGCGCGAGCAGGCCATGCAGGACGCGCTCACCGGCCTGGCCAACCGACGCCACCTGAACGACACGCTGCCGGGCCTGATCGCGCGAGCGCTGCGCGAGCACGCGCCGCTGGCCGCGGTGGTGGTCGACCTGGACCACTTCAAGCTGGTCAACGACACCCACGGCCATGCCGCCGGCGACCGGCTGCTGGCCGCCTTCGGCCGCCTGCTGCGCGAGCAACTGCGGGCCGGCGACCTGGCCTTCCGCTACGGCGGCGAGGAGTTTTGCCTGCTGCTGCCGCACACGCCGCAGGCCGCGGCGGCGGGCAAGGTCGAACGGCTGCTGCTGGCCTGGCGCGCCCAGGTGCACGAACTCGACGGGGGCGCGCTGGTGCGCCAGAGCTTCTCGGCCGGCGTGGCCGACACCGGCAGCCCCGGCGCGCTGTCGCCGCAGGGCCTGCTGCTGGCGGCCGACCATGCCCTGCTTGAAGCCAAGCGCGCAGGCCGCGCACGCGTGCATCTGGCCGGAAAAAGGGTCCTTCCGTCGTCATCCTGGTCGACGGGGGCTGCCGACGCTGCGGCAGAATCGGCGTAGATCCTCGAAGCGAGCCCCGCCGGCCGGCGCGGCCCGTGTCCTCATCACCGCACCGGCCAGGGAGACGGCATGTCCTTGCCCTGGGGCCTCGTCGGCCCCGCGTTCGACTATCCCACCCCTTACTCCGTCGAGAACCGCCTGCTCGTGTGGCGCGGCGCGCTGCTGCTGCTGCTGGCGCTGGCCTTGACCCTGCTGGTCAGCTTCCGTCCCGAGGCTGACAGCAGCGCGGCGGCGGCGCTGCTGGACAGCGAGGCCCGCCTGGGCGATCCGGTGCCCTGGTCGCTGGCCGCGGCGCTGTTCGCGGTGCTGGGCGCCGTGAACATCGTGCGCGCGTCAGGGCAGAAGCGGCTGCTGCTGGAGCCCGGCCAGCCGGCGTCGTTGACCGGCGAGATCCTGCGCGAGGCCCAGGGCGCCAGCCCGGGTGCGGCCTGGCTGCAGCGGGCCCTGGTGAACGGGGCACCGGAGCCGCAGGTGCTCGAAGGGCCCTATGCCGGCACGCTGGCCAAGCTGGCACCCGAGCTCGGCCACTGGCCGCGCGCCCTGCACCGCCACCTGGCGCGGCGCTTTGCGCATGGGCTGCTGGCCGTGCTGATGTTCGGGCTGCTGCTGCCGGCCTGGCTGCTGGGCACGCCGGTGGCGGCGGCGCTGGCGGCGCTGGGCCTGGGCGGCATCACGGTGCTGGTGGTCGGTGCCAGTGCGCTGGCGCCGAACCGCGCCGTGCCCGGCCCGAAGGCGCTGTTCGTCTGGACCTTGCTCGGCGGCCTGGTCGTGGCCGGCGCGCTGTTCGGCTCAGGCCGGCTGCCCGGCCAGTCCTGGCTGGCGCTGCTGGTGCCGCTGCAGTTGCCCTGGGCGCTGGCGGCGCTGCTGTGGGGCTTGCTGCTGGTCGAAGGCCTGGCGCTGCTGGCCACGCGGGCCCAGGTGGCGCCGGTGGGTGTCGGGCGTGTCGACACCGTCGAAGGCGCGCTGACGCCCGATCTCGACGCCGCCGCGCTGGCCAAGGAACTCGATCTCGAACTGCACCGCCACTGGGCCGAGGGTGTGCCGAGCCGGCGCCACATCTGGCAGCCGCCGGTCTTCGAGGCCGAGGGCGAGCGTGGCAGCCTCGCGGCGCGGGTGCTGGAGGAAACCAACCCGCTGCTGCCGGCGGCCGGCCGCGAGCGCAATGCCCGCTGGTCGGCGGCTGCCGGGCCTGAACGCTGGCTCTGGCTGCTGGGCGGCCTGGCGCTGTTGTGGACGCTGATGGGCGCGGCGCTGTGGGTCTGGAACGGCTGGTTCCAGCTGCGCGACGGCAGTGTCTACTGGACGAAGGCCGGCATCGGCCTGGCGCTGATCGTCGCGGCCGGCCATGCGCTGCGCGTGGCGCATCTGCTGTGGAGCCGCTTCGAGGTCGACTCGACGCTGCTGTCGCTGGAGTTCGACGGCGAGTGGACCCGCCCGGCCGCGCCGGAGCGCGGGCTGCGCGGCGCGGCGCCGTCGGCGGATCTGCAGTCGCTGAACGTGCGTGTCGGCGTCGCCCGTGCCCGCTCGGTGTTCTACGCGGCGGCCGAACACCGGCTCGGCAGCCGCACGTTGCGGGGCATTGCCGGCGACACGGCGGCCGCCCGGCAATGGCTGGAACGGCTGCAGGCGGTCGCAGGCAGCGTGGCGCAGGCCCAGCCCGCGGTGGCCGAGAGGCGCCGGCAGGCGCGCGAGTCGGCCGCGTCGCAGCGTGCGGCCGCAGCCGCTTCCGCGGCCGCCGCCACACCACCCGCCGGCAGGCCGGCGCGCTACTGCGCGGTCTGCGGCACCGCCGTGCTCGCCGGCGCCCGCTTCTGCCAGCAGTGCGGCAGCGCGCTACCGCAAGCCTGAGCAGGCCCCGCTTTCAGGTCCGCACGCGCCGGTCCAGCGCCGGCGCCACGGCGCGGCGCTCGACACCGCTGCGGCGCTCGCCGCCCCAGGCCATCTCCAGCTCGAGGCGCTTGATCTCCTCGACCGCGCCCTCGTCGCCGCCACCGGCCTTGCGCACCTGGGCGCGCGCCAGGCGCTCCATCAGGCGCAGGTCGCGGTCGGTCAGGCCCATCGCGCTCTCGGCCCACTGGTCGACGATGGCCGCGAGCGACTCGTAGCGCACCGGCGCGGCCAGCCGCTGCGCGCGCAGCGCCGCCAGCGTGCCGCGGTGGCGCGGATCGACCTCGCGCACCACGCGGTCGATGGCCTGCTCGCCCTCGCCGTCGGGCACGACCATGTCGACCATGCGCCGGTACATCAGCTCCTCGGCCGTGAACAGGTGGCCCGAGAGGATCATCTCGCTGGCCACGCCGTAGCCGGCGCGCCGGATCGTGAAGTCCCAGGCGCCCATGCCCGGGAACAGGTTGAACAGCACCTCGGGGAAGCCGGCCTGCGCGCTCTTCTCGAAGATGATGCGGTGGAAGGGCAGGGCCGATTCGAGCCCGCCGCCCAGCGTGTCGCCGGCGGCCATCACCACCGTGTGCACGCCCAGGTTGGCGGCGTTTTCCAGCCACCAGACCATGTTCACGCACTTCATGCCGTACAGGCGCAGCGAGTCGACGTCGCCGGCGCGCACCAGCAGCACGAAGAGCGCGAGGTCGCCGCCGAAGTTGAAGACCTTCGGCACGTCCGACGTGAGCACCAGGTGGCGCAGCAGCCCGGGGTTGGCGCTGATGTCGTCCAGCACCTGCTGCATCTCGCTCATCGCGGCCAGGCTGTAGCACTGGATGGGCCGCACCGCCGCGCGCACGCGCAGCATCGCGAACTCCGAGTGCCATTCGAGGCGGATCGTCTTGTACGGCCGGCCGAGCAGGCCGGCGACGCCGATCGCCGGGGAGGGGGTGGGTCTGCCGTGCATGGGCGGGCTCCCGCCTTCAGACCGCTTCGAGGATGCGCGTCAGGTGATGGAAGTTCACCTGCGTCGACTCGACGATGGCCTCGCGCGCACGCGGGTCCGTCACGGTGTTCAGCACCTGGCGCAGCTCGGCCATGTGCTGCGAATCGAGCGTGGCGTGCGAGCTGATGAAGGACACGCCGGCATCGCCGTCGAGCAGCAGCGACTCGCGGATGGCGCTGGAGAACGGCCCGCCATAGACCGAGGCGATGACCTCCAGCGAATACAGCATGCCCAGGGCCGAGGCCGGGTGGCGCTTGTCGGCCGCCCAGTGGTTGTAGCCGGCCAGCGCCAGCGTGTCGTTCGAGGCGCGGTGCGCGCGCGCGTCGCTGCGCATCACGCCGACGGCTTCCAGGTCGTTGAGCACCCAGTTCTCGTGGCCGGACTCCTCCTGCATGTGCTCGTACAGGAAGTAGCGCAGCGAGGCCAGCGGGTCGTCCGACGGGTCGCCCATGCGGGCGGCGGCGGCGGCGCACACCGGGTTGAAGTGCCAGACCACGTGGTACAGCTCGAGCAGCAGCGCGCGGTAGCGCTCCACGCTCATGCCGTGCGCGACGGCGTCCGTGAGTTTGGGGTGGGTTTCGAACGCGCGACGATCCTCGTCGGTGCGCGTCACCAGATCGGCGAAGAAGGGCAACATGATCCTCCGGCGTACAGCTACTAACCGTGCCAACGACGCTGTCGGACCCGTCCCGCGGTTGCGGGCAGGCCTCTTTGTGCGGTTGGCCCCAAGTCTAGGGCGGGCACGCGAAAAGCGTGCAAGGTTTCACGCCGGACCACGTTCGTAGAATGCCGGCAATGGATGTGCTGCAGGAACGGAACCCGGCCGTCGCGGCCCGGCCGATCCGCGAACTGCCCGACGAGCTGATCAGCCAGATCGCCGCCGGCGAGGTGATCGACCGGCCCGCTGCCGCGGTGCGCGAGCTGGTCGACAACGCGCTGGACGCCGGCGCGACGCAGGTGACGGTGCGGCTGGCCGGCGGCGGTGTGCGCCTCGTCAGCGTCGAGGACGACGGGGTCGGCATCGAGCAGGCGCAGCTGCCGCTGGCGCTGAAGCGCCACGCCACCAGCAAGATCGCCAGCCTGGCCGAACTGGAGCGGGTGGCCACCATGGGCTTCCGCGGCGAGGCGCTGGCGGCGCTGGCCTCGGTGGCCGAACTTTCGATCACCAGCCGCCGCGAAGGCGCCGCGCATGCCTGGCGGCTGGCCGCGCGGCAAGGTGAATTGGCACCGGCTGCGCGTGGCGTCGGCACCACGGTCGAGGTGCAGGAACTGTTCTTCGCGACGCCGGCCAGGCGCAAGTTCCTGAAATCCGACGCCACCGAGCTGGCGCATGCGCTGGAGGCCGTCAAGCGTGCCGCGCTGGCCCGGCCCGACGTGGGTTTTGCCGTCTGGCACGAGGGCCGGCAGCTGGCGCAATGGCGGCCGGCGCCGCTGGGCCAGCGCATCGCCGAAGTGCTGGGCCGCGAGTTCGACGCCACCAGCCGGCCCATTGAATCCCGCCGTGGCCCGCTGGCGCTCACCGGGCGCATCGGCCAGCCCGAGGCTGCGCGGGCGCGCGCCGACCAGCAGTGGCTGTTTGTCAACGGCCGCTGGGTGCGCGACCGGCTGGTGTCGCACGCCGTGCGGGCCGCCTATGAAGACCAGTTGCACGGCAGCCGCCAGCCGGCCTGGGTGCTGTTCCTGGAGATTCCGCCGGAGCTGGTCGATGTGAACGTGCACCCGGCCAAGGCCGAGGTGCGCTTTCGCGATGGCGGCGCGGTGCACCAGGCGGTGATGCAGTCGGTGGTGCAGGCGCTGGCGACAACCCGTGCGGTGGCGGCCGAGGGGGTGGCGGTTGCGCCATCGCCCGTGTCTTCATCCCTGTTGTCAACCGCACCAGCACAGCCGGCGCCGGCCGCCGAGCCTCAGGCCTGGCAGCCGGTACTGGCCTGGTCCGAACCACCGCCGGCCGCCGCCGAACCGCGTGCGCCCTGGGCACCGCTGCTGCGCGCGCTGAGCGAGCCGCTGCCGCCGGCCCCGCACCCGGCCGCTGCGCTGCCCGATCAGCCGCTGGGCCGCGCGGTGGCGCAGATCGGCGGCGCCTATGTGCTGGCCGAAAACGCCCAGGGCCTGGTCATCGTCGACATGCACGCGGCGCACGAGCGCATCGTCTACGAGCGGCTCAAGCAGGCCGCCGACGCCTCGGCCACCTTGCCGGCGCAGCCGCTGCTGATTCCGCACACGCTGGCGGCCACCGCGGCCGAGATCGCCACGGCCGAGGCCTCGCGCGAGCCGCTGCTGGCCCTGGGCCTGGACCTGGCGCCGCTGGCGGCCGGCACGCTGGTGCTGCGCAGCCGGCCGGCGGCGCTGGCCGGCGATGCCACCACCGACCTCACCGAGCTGGTGCGCGCCGTGCTGGCCGACCTGGCCGAACACGGCGGCAGCCGCGTGGTGCAGCGGGCGCGCGACGAGTTGCTGGCCACCATGGCCTGCCATGCCGCGGTGCGCGCCAACCGCCGCCTCACGCTGCCCGAGATGGACGCGCTGCTGCGCGAGATGGAAGCCACCGAGCGCAGCGACACCTGCAACCACGGCCGACCAACCTGGCGCCAGCTGACGATGCGCGAGCTGGACGCGCTGTTCCTGCGCGGCCGCTGAGCCGCTCAGTGGCCGAAGCGGCTCAACCGGCCTGGGCGTCGAGCCGGCGCCGCCGCTTGCTGCGCACGCGCCACTGCCAGACACCGCTGATCAGGCCGTAGGCCAGCAGCGAAAAACCCACCGCGAAGATCAGCGTGCCCAGCAGCAGCGGCTTGCCGACCTCGGCCAGCAGCTGCATCCAGCGCTGCCACCAGGGCCGGGCATCGGTGGCTTCTTCGTCGGCCACGGCCTCGGCCGCCTGGACATCGATGGGCCCCGGCTGCGGTGCCGTCAGCAGCGCCGGCGCCTGGGCGTCGTCGGCCTCTTCGCCGAGCACCCAGCTGCCCACCTTCCAGGCGCCGTAGTAGACGGGCGCGAAGGTCGGCGGCGTGTTCACCAGCGTGGCCACCACCGACACGGGCACGTTGGCGCGCAGCAGCACACACAGCGCGGCCGAGGCCGGGATCTGCGCGATCGGCGTGATGAACGCGAAGAACACGCCGATGGCCGCACCCAGGGCCACGCCGCGGCGCGACAGGGTCCACAGCCGCGGATGCAGCAGCGACGGGCCCAGCCAGCGCAACCAACGGTTGTTGGCCACGGCCTCGGGCGTGGGCATCAGGCGGCGCAGGCGGTCGAACATGGGCGACAGGACAGGCGGCCGGACGGCCACCGGCTCAGGGCGAGGGAGGGCCGGCATTGTCGCCGCCCCGCCTGGCGGCCCGGCCGCGTGCCGCGGCGTTTCCACAGCCCGGTGCGGGAGATGTGCGGGCCGGCACGGGGCACGCAGGCACCGGGCAGGGCCGGGCAGGACCGGGGCGCGTCGCCTGGACAATCCTGCCCATGCCCTTGAGTTCCAGCGCTTCGCCAGTCCTGCACATCCAGTTGTTCGGCCGCTTTCTGGTGAACGTCGATGGGCAGGCGGTGAGCGACAAGGGCTGGGTCCGCCGATCGGCCAAGACCCTGGTGAAGCTGCTGGCGCTGACGCCGCCGCACACGCTGCACCGCGAGCAGGTCATCGAGCTGCTGTGGCCCGAGCTGGCGCCGCGCACCGCCGCCAACAACCTCGACAAGGCCCTCCATGGTGCGCGGCGGGCCCTGGAGCCCACGCTGACCAAGGGCGCGCAGTCCCGGTTCCTGCTGACGCCGAGGAACCAGATCGTCCTGACCTCGCCGGGCGCGCTGCGTGTCGATGCCCTCGACTTCGAAGAAGCCGCGAACCAGGCGCTGCGGCAGCGCGACGCCATGGCGGTCCGTGCCGCACTGCGCCTTTATGGCGGTGCCTTGCTCGTCGACGATCTCTACGAAGAATGGAGCCTGGCGCGGCGGGAGTCCCTGCGGTTGTTGTTCCGCACCGCCTCGCTCAGCGCCGCCGAGGGCTTTGTCCAGGACGGCCATGCGGCCGGCGGGATCGAGCTGGTGCGGCGGCTGGTGCACGACGATGCCGCCGACGAAGCCGCCCACCGGCTGCTGATGCGCCTGTATGCCGAGTCCGGGCGCCAGGACCAGGCGCTGATGCAGTTCGAGCAGTGCCGCAAGTTGCTGCGCGCGGCGGGCCTGGAACCCGGGCCGGAGACCCTGCAGCTGCAGCGGGCCTTGCGGGACAGCCGTGTGAACCCGGCCCTGGCCGCCGGGGAGGCGGGTGCCACCTGGGTGCCGCAGGTCCTGCCGCTCACCTTTCGCAGCGGCATCATCCGCGCGGTGCGGTCGGCGCCCGACGGCCGCTCGGTGGTGTTGCGCGCCAACTGGAACCCGCGGAACCCCGGTGGGGCGCAGAGCGACTTCGCGCTGTACCGCCTGACGCCGGAGACCGGAGAGGTCCAGCCCCTGCCGCTGGGCGACGTCGAACTCTTTGCCGTGTTGCCGGGTGACCGGCTGCTGGTGGGGCTGGCGCCGCGAACCAACGGCGGCTTCGTGACCCGCTCCACGCTGGCCCTGCAGCCGGCCAAGGGCGGGCCGGCGGTGCCGCTGCTGGAAGGGGTGGAGTGCGCAGACCTGCGGCCGGGGCCCGACACCCGGTCGGTGGCGGCCCTCACGGGCCGGCTGGCCATCGTGCGCGAGCTGGGCGGCCGGAGCCGCCTCGAGTTTCCGATCGGCCAGGTGCTCTTCGAGACCGGGGGCTGGATCAGCCATCCGCGGTTCTCGGCGGACGGGCGGCGCATCGCCTTCATCGACCATCCGATCCCGATGGACGACGAGGGCCGTGTCGTCGTCATCGACCTTGGCGGCGCGGCCGAGCACGAACAGGGCGAGCAGGGCGAACAGGTCCTGACGCAGGACTTCCTGAGCATCCAGGGGCTGGCCTGGCTGGACGACCAGCTCTGGTTCACGGCCTTGCGCAAGGGCACGAACCGTTCGCTCCACTGCGTGGGCCTGGACGGCACCGAACGCGCGATGTTCCACGGGCTCGGCAACCTGACCTTGCACGATGGCGTGGCACCGCGCCGGCTGCTGGTGGCGGCCGAGCGCGGCTCGCACGCCACCTTCGCGCGGCATGCCGACGACCCGGTCGAACGCGACATCACCTGGCACGAATGGACGACGCCCAGAGACGTCAGCGCCGACGGGCGGACCTTGCTGGTCGAGGAAGGCGGCACCGGTGGCCGGCACGACTACGTGGCCTATCTGCGGGCGACCGATGGCTCGTCGACGCGCCTGCTCGGCGACGGGGTGCCGCTGGTGTTTTCTCCGGACCAGCGCCAGGTCATCCTGCGGCTGCCCGGCCCGCCCAGCCGCCTGGCCGTGCTCGACCTGGCCTCCGGCAGCCGGACGCTGCTGGAAGCCGACGAGGCCCAGCCGCTGACCCACACCGAGTACGTGTCGTTCTTGCCGGACGGTGGCCGGATCGTGTTCTCCGCCACCGACCCCGTGCGCGGCCCGGGCATCTACACGCAGGACCTGGCCGGCGGCAGGCCTGAGCGGTTCGCACCCGGCGAGGCCGGGCTGAAGATGCACACCAACCAGGCGATCGCCCCGGACGGCCAGCGGCTGGTGCTCAAGAACGCGCAGGACCGGCTGTGCCTGTACCGGCTGGCGGACGGCCGCGGCATGCCGCTGGAGCCCTTGTCCGCCGACTTCAACATGCTGCGCTGGGCCGAAGACGGCGCCCACCTCTTCGTGCGCCGATGGGGCGAGATCCCCGCGACGGTCTACCGCTACGCGCTGGCCGACGGGCGCCTGGACGAGTGGCTGGTGCTGGACCCCGGCCAGGTCGGCGATGCCCTGCCGATCACGCCCGTCCGGCTGGGCCCCGATGGCCGTTCCTACGCCTACGGGTTCAAGAAGGTGGCCTTCGATCTGTACAGCTTCAACGAGGTCTGACACGCCGCCTCGGGCGAAGCGCCGCAACGGCACTGGAAGTTCATGGGAAGTTGTGCTGCCTAAGCTGCCGCACACCTTCACTCATGGAATCTGTGTCTGTGAACTCGCCCCTGAAAAAGCTGTTTCTGATCACCGCGGCCGCCCTCGTGCTGCCCCTGGCGGCCCACGCCCAGAACTACAAGGCCGGCGACGCCTACCCGGGCGGCGGCATCGTCATGCAGGCCGACGACTCGCAGGTGCTGGTCCGCTTCGTCAAGAGCGTGTTCCCGCTGTCGCGCGAGACCCGCTTCGAAAAGGGCCGCAAGTACCCGTCGCCGTCCGGCAACCACTACCTGGTCTTCCAGGGTGACGGCAACCTCGTCGTCTACACCAAGCAGGACCGGCCGGTCTGGGCGCTCAACTCGCTGACGCCGAACTGGCGCACGAACGGCTATGCGGTGTTCCAGTCCGACGGCAACCTGGCGACCTACCAGGCCAACAACGCCTTCGTCTGGTCGGCCCGCAACGTCGTCTCGCCCGCGGGCACGACGCTCACGCTCAACGATCGCGGCGAACTGCAACTCATCGCCCCGAACGGCCAGGCACTCTGGACCGGCACGGCCAACTGAGGCCGGGCAGCCGCCACCGGCAAAAACAAAGGCGGGCATCGAGGCCCGCCTTCTTTTGTGGCATCAGGCGGCCAGCAACTGCCGCAGCACAAAGGGCAGGATGCCACCGTGTTTGTAGTAGTCGACCTCGATCGGCGTGTCGATGCGCAGCGTCACCAGCCGCTCGAGGCGGCTGCCGTCGGTGCGCGTGATGACGAGCGTGGCATCGCTCTGCGGCCTGATCTCGTCGGCCAGCACCACGTCCACCGTTTCGTCGCCCTTCAGGCCCAGGCTCTCCCAGCCGTCGCCGGGCTTGAACTGCAGCGGCAGCACGCCCATGCCGATCAGGTTGCTGCGGTGGATGCGCTCGAAGCTCTTCGCCACCACGGCCTTGATGCCCAGCAGCGCCGTGCCCTTGGCCGCCCAGTCGCGGCTGGAGCCGGTGCCGTATTCCTCGCCGGCGAACACCACCGTCGGCGTGCCTTCGGCGATGTACTGCATCGCGGCCTCGTAGATGGTGGTCTGCGTGCCGTTCTTCAGCGTGAAGCCGCCTTCGATGCGTGAGCCATCGGCCTGCGCCGGGATCATCAGGTTCTTCACGCGCACGTTGGCGAAGGTGCCGCGCATCATCACTTCGTGGTTGCCGCGGCGCGCGCCGTAGCTGTTGAAGTCGGCCTTGATCACGCCCTTGCCGAGCAGGTACTGGCCGGCCGGCGTGGTGTCGCGGAACGAGCCGGCCGGGCTGATGTGGTCGGTGGTGATGGAGTCACCGAACAAGGCCATGACCTTGGCGCCCTTGACACCGGCGTCCAGCGCCTTGGGCTGCATCGCGAAGTCGGTGAAGAAGGGCGGCTCGGCGATGTAGGTGCTGTCGGGCCAGGTGTAGACCTCGCCCTTCACGCCCTTGATCTTTTCCCAGAGCTTGCCCGGGTCCTTCTTCACCTTGTCGTAGTTCTTGCGGAAGGCCTTGCCGTCCATCGCGAACTTCATCAGCTGGTAGATCTCGTCGCTGCTCGGCCAGATGTCGCCCAGCCAGACGGGCTTGCCCTTCTTGGTGTAGCCCACCGGTTCGCTCATCAGGTCGCGCGTCACAGTGCCGGCGATGGCGTAGGCCACCACCAGCGGCGGGCTGGCCAGGAAGTTGGCCTTCAGGTTGGGGTGGATGCGCGCCTCGAAGTTGCGGTTGCCCGAGAGCACCGCGGCGGCGATCAGGTCGTTTTTCGTGATCGCGTCGTTGATCTCGGGCGCCAGGTCGCCGGCGTTGCCGATGCAGGTGGTGCAGCCGTAGGCCGCCACCGCGAAGCCCAGCTTCTCCAGGTAGGGCAGCAGGCCGGTCTTCTCGAGGTAACCGGTGACGATGCGCGAGCCCGGGGCCAGCGAGGTCTTCACGTGTTTCTTCACCGTGAGCCCGGCCTCCACCGCCTTCTTCGCCAGCAGGCCGGCCGCCAGCAGCACGCCGGGGTTGCTGGTGTTGGTGCAGCTGGTGATGGCGGCGATCAGCACGTCGCCGTGGCCGATGTTCACGCCGTCGGCGTTCTTGGCCACCGCCAGCGTGGGTCGGTTGGCTTCCATCTCGGCCACCGCGCGCTCGGCGCCGGCCTTCATCGGCGGCGCCACGGGCGCCGGGTCGAGCGGCACGCGCAGCCCCAGGCGTTCGGCCGGCTGGTTGAAGCCGTTGGCCGCCACCGGCGCGCTGAAGAGCTCGGTGAACTTGCTCTTCACCTGGCCGAGTTCGATGCGGTCCTGCGGCCGCTTCGGGCCGCTGAGTGAAGGCGCCACGGTGGCCAGGTCGAGCTTGACGAGCTTGGTGTAGTCGATGTCCTTGGCCAGCGGGATGCCGAACATCTTCTGCGCCCGGAAGTAGGCCTCGAAGGCCTCGATCTCGCCCTTCGTGCGGCCGGTGCCCTCGAAGTAGGCGATGGTCTTCTCGTCCACCGGGAAGAAGCCCATGGTCGCGCCGTACTCGGGTGCCATGTTGGCGATGGTGGCGCGGTCGGGCAGGCTCAGCGTGCGTGTGCCCTCGCCGCAGAACTCGACGAACTTGCCCACCACCTTCTCCTTGCGCAGGATCTCGGTGACGGTGAGCACCAGGTCGGTGGCCGTCACGCCCTCGCGCAGCCGGCCGGTGAGCTCGAAGCCCACCACGTCGGGCGTCAGGAAGTACACCGGCTGGCCCAGCATGCCGGCCTCGGCCTCGATGCCGCCGACACCCCAGCCGACCACGCCGATGCCGTTGATCATGGTGGTGTGGCTGTCGGTGCCGACCAGGCTGTCGGGGTAGTAGACGGCCCCTTCACCCTTGTTCTGCCCCTTCCCGGCCTTGTGCACACCCCGCGCCAGGTACTCCAGGTTCACCTGGTGCACGATGCCGAAGCCCGGCGGCACCACGCCGAAGGTGTCGAAGGCGTCCATGCCCCACTTCATGAACTCGTAGCGCTCGCGGTTGCGCTCGAACTCGAGCTTCATGTTGAGGTCCAGCGCCTTCTTGCTGCCGAAGTGGTCGATCATCACGCTGTGGTCGACCACCAGGTCCACCGGCACCAGCGGCTCGATGGTCTTGGGGTTCTTGCCCAGCCGCGCGGCCACGTTGCGCATGGCGGCCAGGTCGGCCAGCAGCGGCACGCCTGTGAAGTCCTGCAGCACCACACGCGCGACGACAAACGGGATCTCGTCGACCCGCGCCGCCGTCGCGCCCCACTGGGCCAGCTGGGCGACGTGTTCCTTCGTGACCTTCTGGCCGTCGCAGTTGCGCAGCACGCTCTCCAGCACGATGCGCACGCTCACCGGCAGCCGCGCGACACCCGGGAACTGCCGCGCCAGCGCCGGCAGCGACCAGAAGCGGCCGGTCTTGCCGGAGGCGGTGGTGAAGGTCTTCAGCGTCTTGGCGTAGGCGTGGGGCATGGCGGCTCCTGGCGGAAGGCGGGGTGGGGTGATCCCATTATGCGAAGGGCCCGTGACGGCGCCCGCGGCGCGGGCAACCACCGACTGTTACAACTTTCGGGCCACGCGCTGCATCCGGATCGCGCGGTCGCGACCAGTGCCGGTGGTGAGCCCGTCTGCGGGCCACCGTTGTCATCCACAACCACCCCGGAGGTCATCCATGCACCGCAACTTTGTTCCCACTGCCGCGGTTTCCACCCTTGCCGCCGCGGCCCTGCTGGCGGGCTGCGCCGGCGGACCGCCCGCCATGCCGGTTTTCGACCAGGGCAGCCTGCCCGCCGCCGTGCAGGTGCCGGCAGGGCAGAAGGTCTCGATGGAGACGGTGGGCGTCGGCGAGATCACCTACGAGTGCCGCCCCAAGGCAGCAATGCCGGGGCAGTTCGAGTGGGTGTTTGCCGGCCCGAAGGCCGAACTGCGCGACCGCAAGGGTGCCAAGGTCGGCAGTTACTACGGCCCGCCGGCCACCTGGGAGTCGAACGACGGCTCCAAGCTCACCGGCGCGCAGCTGGCGGTGGCGCCGGCGGCCGCGGGCAGCATCCCGCTGCAGCTGGTCAAGGCCAACCCGGCCACCGGCCAGGGCGCGATGACCGGCGTGACCTACATCCAGCGCGTGGCCACCCGCGGCGGCGTGGCGCCCGCGATGGCCTGCGATGCGGCCAGCGCCGGGCGCCAGGAGATCGTGCAGTACCAGGCCGACTACATCCTCTGGAAGGCCCTCTGACGCGCCAGGGCCACCGGGCGCTAGAGTCCGGGGCGCCCCGCCCACGGCATACCGGCCGTGGCCAGGCGCAGCGCGGATGACGCCCGACCCCCACCCCTTCGACTACGAGGCCGCCGTGCTGGCCTGCGCCCGCGGCGAGCGCTTCGCGCTGCAGAGCCTGTACCAGCGCGAGGGGCGCTGGCTGTGTGGCGTGGCGCAGCGCATCGTGGGCGACCGTGCGCGGGCCGAGGACGTGCTGCACGACGCCTTCGTGCAGGTCTGGCGCTCGGCGGCCACCTACCAGCCGGCCCTGGGCTCAGCCCGCGGCTGGCTCTACACCATCGTGAGGCACACCGCCTTGCGCGCAGCGCGGCGTGCGGCGCGCCTGGAGGTGGTCGAGCCCGATGAACTCAACCGCCTGGCCGACGACGCGCAGACCGAAGGTGTGGACACCGGGCGCGGTCTCGACATCGAACGGCTCGACCGCTGCCTCGACCAGCTCGAGCCGGTCCGGCGCCGCTGCGTCACGCTGGCCTTCGTGGACGGCTGCACCCACGACGAGATCGCGGCACGCCTGGACACGCCGCTGGGCACGGTGAAGTCCTGGATCCGCCGCAGCCTGAGCGCGCTGAAGGGCTGCCTGTCATGACCGAAGCGCGCACGCCCGAAGAGCGGGACCTGATGGCGGCCGAGTACGTGCTGGGCACGCTGGACGAGGCCGCGCACGAGGCGGTCGAGCGCGAGCAGGCCGCCGATGCCGGCTTGCGGGCTGCCATCTACGCCTGGCAGGACCGGCTGCTCGCCTTGAGCGCCCGTGCGCCGGCGCAGCAGCCATCGCCCAGCCTGTGGGCACGTATCGAGTCCCGCCTGGGAACGGCGCCGAAGGCCGCCGTGGCCGCCGAGGCGGTGGCCGCGCCCCCGTGGTGGCAGCGCCTGGGCCTCTGGCAGGCGTTCAGCGGCCTGGCCGTGGCCGCCTCGCTGGGACTGCTGGCCCTGCTGCTGGTGCTGCAGCCGGTGGGCGACGGGCCCGGTGCCCGCTACCTGGCCCTGCTGCAGGCGCCCGAGGGCGGCGCCACCGGCTGGGTCGTCGAACTCCAGGCCGGCGGCGAGATGCGGCTGCTGCCGGTCAGCGACGAGGCCGCGGCAGCGGTGCCGCCGGGCCGTGCGCTGCAGTTCTGGACCAAGCCGGAAGGCGCGGCCGGGCCGACTTCGCTGGGCCTGGTGCAGGCGGGCCGGCCTCTGGTGCTGCCGGCGTCGCGCCTGCCGGCGGTGGGCCGCCAGCAGCTGTTCGAGATCACGCTCGAACCCGAGGGCGGCTCGCCCTACGACAGGCCCTCCGGGCCCATCCTCTACGTCGGGCGTACGGTGGCGCTCTAGTTGGCGCGCTGACCGATCGGCACGCCGGCCCGGCCGGCGCCGGCTCCTTGAGGCTTTCTTGAGACGCGCTGCGCAGACTGTGCCGCAGCGCGCCCGGGCTCTTGTCCAGGTGCGGTCCACACCCCACCCGCAACTGCATCGGTACCCGCATGCCTCTGCTGCCGAAACACCGGAAGATCCTCAAGACCACCATGGCAACCCTGTTTGGCCTGGCCGCCGCCGTCGGCAGCCTGTGGTGGGCGCTGTTTGCGCTCAAGCCCTATGACATCACGCCCGCCGAGCTGGCCGCGCGCTACGAACACGCCACGCCGGCCTCCTGCGCCACGGCCGTGCAGCTCGGCGCGGTGGAGGCCGTCACGGTCGGCGCCACGCCGGCCTGGGCCGCCGAGCTGCGCTTCACCAGCTTTGACGGCGACCTGGCGCTGGGCCGCATCGTCTACCCCACGGATCCGCGGCTGGCCGAGGCCGACGCGCCGCGCCAGCCGGTGCTGCTGGCCTTGCACGGCATGGGGCGCACGCAATGGCGCTGGTGGCAGGCCGCGTACAAGGACCGGCCGACGCTCGAAAACACGCACCTGGTGGCCGAACGCGCGCTGCAGGCGGGCCAGGTGGTGCTGGCGCTGGACGCGCGGCTGCACGGCGAGCGCAAGAACATCGAGAAGCCGCTGCTGGTGCGCGAGCTGATGACCGAGCTGCATGTGTGGGGCCGGCGCGAACCCTATGAGCGCCTGATCATCGACACGGTCAAGGACTACCGCGTGCTGCTGGACTGGGTGGTGCAGCAGCCCGGGTTCGACCCGGCCCGCATCCGTGCCACGGGCTACAGCATGGGCGCGCAGATGGCGCTGCTGCTGGCCGGCACCGACACCCGCGTGCGCAGCGTGGCCGCGATGGTGCCGCCGCAGCTGGGCAACAAGGTGGCGGCCGTGGCGCCGACCAACGTGGTGGCCAGGCTGGCCGCCGTGGAGGTGTGGCTGCTGACGGCCGACGACGACGAGGCCGCCTCCGCCGCGGACAACGAGGCGCTGTTCGCGGCGCTGCCGGGCCCGGGCAAGCAGCATCTGCGGTTTCCGGGCGGGCATGTGCTGCCGGTGGCGTACGTGGAGCGCCTGGGGCCGTGGCTAGCGGCCGAAAGGCAGGGAAACTAACGCAGATCTGGTGTATTCGCACACACCCTGCGCCGGCACTGCACTTGGCCGCTCAAGCCCGGGCCCGGTGGCGCCGATAGCGGGGCGATGTCCAGCATTCCCTACCCGTCTGCACCGGCCGCCGAGGCCGGCCACTGGGTGCTGCCGCGGCCCTGGGGTCTGCTGCTGGTGGCCGGCCTGGTGATGTCGCTGGCCCTGCTGGGCATCTTCACACGGCCCTACGGCCTGCTGGCGGCGTTCTGGCCCGCCAACGCGGTGCTGCTGGGCCTGCTGGTGCGCGCACCCGGCCTGGTGACGCTGCCGGCGTGGGTGGTCGCCACGGCGGCCTTCGTGGCGGCGGACCTGCTCACCGGCGCGTCATGGGCCAAGGCGCTGCTGCTGACAACGGCCAACCTCAGCGGGGTCGGTGCCGGGCTGATCGCGCTGCGCCGGATGCCGACCGCGCACGTGCGCCTGCAGCAGCCCACCTCGGCCATCTTCCTGCTTGGCGTGTGCCTGCTGGCCTCGACGGCGAGCGGCCTGGTCGGCGCGGTGGCGAACCCGGTGCTGTTCGGTGGCACGGCGCTGAAGGGGCTGCTCAACTGGTTCACCGCCGAGCTGGTGAACTACCTGGCGATCCTGCCGATGATGTTGAGCGCACCGGCCGGCTGGCCGGCGTGGGCTTCGACGGCTTCCCGTCCGGCCGGCGAACGACGGCGGCCGACGATGGCGCCGCGGCGGATGCTGTGGCGCGTTGCGCCGCTGCTGTCGCTGGTCGGCGGCCTGGCGCTGGGCGTGATGATCGGCGGGCCCGGCGCCATCGTGTACTTCATGCCCGGCCTGCTCTGGTGCGCGCTGAGCTACAGCCTGTTCACCACCGCCGTGCTGACGCTGCTGAGCGGCACCTGGACGCTGCTGGCCGTCTCCACCGGCCACCTGGTGCTCGGCCCGAACGTGGTCGACGGGCACATGCTGGAGTCGCTGCGCCTGGGCGTCACGCTGATCTGCCTCTCACCGCTGACGGTGGCCTGCGTGATGACGGCGCGCAACACGCTGCTGCGCAAGCTGGAACGCGCGGCCACACACGACGCGCTGACCGGCGTGCTCAACCGCGGCGGGTTCACGGCCGGTGCCGCGACACTGTTGCCGGAACTGCGCCAGGCAGGACGGCCGGCCTCGGTGCTGATGTTCGACCTGGACCACTTCAAGCGCATCAACGACACACGCGGCCATGCCGCCGGCGACGGCGTGCTCGTCGCCTTTGCCGCGCTGGCGGGCCGGTTTCTGCGAGAAGGCGATCTGCTCGGCCGCATGGGCGGCGAGGAGTTCGTGCTGCTGCTGCCCGATTGCACGCCGGAGCAGGCCCGCGGCGTGGCGCAGCGCATCTGCGACGCGTTTGCGGAGCACCCGCTGCAGTGTCCGGACGGCGTGCCGCTGGCCGCGACCGTCAGCATCGGCGTGGCGCATGCGGCCCTGGCGCCGGCCATGACGGACGAGCTGCTGCGTGGCGCGGACCGCATGCTCTACGCGGCCAAGCGGGCGGGTCGCAACCGGGTCGAGGTGGTCGAGCTGGGGGCGTGATGCCGACGTGAACGGTGCGATCTCTGGCCAGCCGATGCTGCGACGTGCCGCGTGCGCGAGGCCAGCGGTGACGGGGAGGCCTTGTGTCGCGTCCCTCGCGGACACGTGGGTTGAGACATTCCTAGAGCTACGGCAATGGCGTGCGCCTTGCGTTCGCGTCCCTCTTGGCTGTGCGGGCGAGGGCCACGAGAGTTTCGACAGCGAGCAGCAGTTTCAACCCGCACGTCCGCGAGGGACGCGACCGCACGCCGCAGCGCACCAGCGTCGCGCTGGTGAGGTTTCAACCCACGCGTCCGCGAGGGACGCGACGCTGATCAAGGCCTACGCCCGCGAGCTGCCGGGCGTTTCAACCCACGCGTCCGCGAGGGACGCGACCGCAGCCCTGGACGATGTTGCGCCCCACGTCGCTGTTTCAACCCACGCGTCCGCGAGGGACGCGACGCTTCAGGAGCGCATCGTCAGGATCGCGCAGCTCGTTTCAACCCACGCGTCCGCGAGGGACGCGACTCAACACCCATCGGGAGGCCGCGTGAGCAACAAGGTTTCAACCCACGCGTCCGCGAGGGACGCGACGCACGCCGCCGCGCAAGGCCAACGGCCAGTTCAAGTTTCAACCCACGCGTCCGCGAGGGACGCGACCCATGCCCGGAACGGCCTCATACGGGATGCCGCGGTTTCAACCCACGCGTCCGCGAGGGACGCGACCGACCAAAGGGGGATCACTCAGGCGGACGCACCCGTTTCAACCCACGCGTCCGCGAGGGACGCGACGCAACGGCGCGGCGGGAGCCCACCGGACCAGCGCCGTTTCAACCCACGCGTCCGCGAGGGACGCGACAGGGCGTCGTCGTCACAGACCCTTGCGGATCAGCTTGTTTCAACCCACGCGTCCGCGAGGGACGCGACGATCAAGCTCGGTGTCTTCGACCTCGCCAAGGCTGGTTTCAACCCACGCGTCCGCGAGGGACGCGACGCGTGGTCGTCACAGGCCCTTGCGGATCAGCTTGTTTCAACCCACGCGTCCGCGAGGGACGCGACGGTGTTCAGCAGTGGCAGTTTGGCCACCGCGCCGAGTTTCAACCCACGCGTCCGCGAGGGACGCGACCGCGGTACACGCCACGGTCGATCATCATGCCGGCGTTTCAACCCACGCGTCCGCGAGGGACGCGACCTGCGCCGGAAAGTAGCGGCGGCACAACACCCGTGTTTCAACCCACGCGTCCGCGAGGGACGCGACTGCATTGCTGCAAGGCGTTGATTTTCAACCGGAAAGGGCGGCGAGATTGCGAACCAGGCAGTGGTGGCGAGTGTTCAGCTGCTGCAGTGGAGCCAACTGGGTTGCCGCCATCTCGGTACGGCCGAGTTGCGAACCGCCGGGCTTGGCCCGCGTCGCTTGGGGTTCGCAGCGTCAGAAGACCAGCGGTCCCGAGAGGTCCACCACCGGCTTGGCGCCGTGGTGTTCAACCTTGGTTTGCCAGTTCTTGCCCAGGAAGTAGAAGCGCAGGCTGTCCACTTCCGGGTTGGCGATGCTGAGCAGGCGCGACTTCAGCGCCACCCACTGAGCCGGCTCCACCTCGATCTCGAACACCGAGTATTGAACCCGCTGCCCGTAGTCGCGGCAAGCCTTCGCCAGCCGCCGCAGGCGGCGCGCGCTGCTCTCGCTCTGCGTCGCTACGTCATAGCTCACGAGCACCATCATCGCAGGCTCACTTCCACAGGAACGGTGGATACGCGTCGAGGTCTCCGCGCAAATGTCGAGCCAGCAGCTGGGCCTGCAGGAAGGGGAACAGACCCAGCACCGCCTTCTCGCCGACGAAGCTGTGTTGAAGCTCCTCGCGCTTGCGCTCCTGGTACGCGGTCAGCACGAGTTTCCGGGCGTCGTCACGCAACAAGACGGCGCCGTTGTCCATGGTCTGGAAGTCGCGCCCCGTCAGCTGTTTGCGGTTCACGAGCGACAGCGCCAGGCGGTCCGCGATCACCGGGCGAAACTCCTCCATCAGGTCCAGTGCCAGGCTGGGCCTGCCCGGACGGTCGCGATGCAGAAAGCCCACGGCCGGGTCCAAGCCCACGGTTTCCAGCGCGCTGCGGCAGTCGTGCGTGAGCAATGTGTACAGCAGCGACAACAGCGCGTTCATCGCGTCCAGCGGCGGGCGCCGGCTTCGGCCCCTGAAGGCGAAGAACGGCTCCTCGTTGCGCACCAGCAGCCCGAAGGCATCGAAGTACAGCGCGGCGGCCTCGCCCTCCAGGCCGCGCAGCTGGTCCACCTCGGTCTCCTGCATCAGCTTGTCGATCAGCCGCGCCAGGCGCTTGTGAGCATGCTGCAGGCGCCCCCGTTGCTCGTCGTTCATCTTGTCGGCGTGGTCGCGCAGGCCACGGCCCAGTACCGAGCGCTGGTTGTGCAACTTGCCCACCAGCAGGTGGCGTACGACCAGGCCGCAACGCGGGCCGTCGTCAGTGATGCGGTACTGTGCGCGGCGCAGCAGCACATTGCCGGCCACCGGGCCTTCCATGCGGGCCAGGAAGCGGCCCTGGGCGGAGAGGTAGCTCACGCAGATGCCGCGTTCGGCGCAATGCCCCAGCAGCGGTGGCGATACCAACACGCGGCCTATGCACACCAGGCCGCCCAGCATGTGCACCGGCAGGCGGGCGCGCTCAACGCCCTCCACCTGCATCACCAGGTTCTCGCCGTCCTTGTGCAACCACGCCCCTTCGGTCGTGACGTACAGGGTGTTCAGCATCGGCCTCATGGGTGTCTTCAGCCTCGCAGCTGCGCTTCGAGCCAGCGCTGCACACCGCCGGCGCGGCCCAGCGTCTGGGGCCGGCAGTCAGTCAGCAGCGAGCAGCGGTCGCAGCGCTTGGCGTCATAGCTGGCCTGCGGTGTGCGCCCGCTCTCGAACATGGCCCGCACCTCCTGTACCGTCTGCAGTGTCAGCGCACGCAAGCCGTCGTCGAAGGCCACGTCTTGGCGCCGCCGCGTTTCACCATAGAACAGCGCACCGCCGGCGATGTGCTGGCCCAGCATGTGTTCCAGGCACAGTGCCTGCGCGCACAGCTGCACCTCGTCGGCACGGTGCGCCTTCGGGCGGCCACGCTTGTATTCCACCGGCACGGCCGGCGCGTTGGCACCGCGGCCGTTGAACTCCACCACGTCGGCCACGCCGTGGATGCCGATGCCCGGGTGGTTGATGGGCATGGCCGTCACCGTGCGCACGCCGCGGCGCTGGCCGGCGTGTGGTTGGTCCACGCGCTGGTGCAGCAGCCTGCCCTGCGCCGTCTGCGTGTTTTCGCTCCACACCTGCTCCAGGTGGATGAGCGCACATTGCCGTGGGCAGTACAGCTGGTGCTGCAAGGCCGAGATGGGAATCGACCAGTCGTCCACGGCCGCCGCTGCCGCCAGATGCTGTGCTTTGCGCGCAGCGCTCAGAGCACTTCGATCAGCTTCACCCCGGCCGGCAACCGGGCATGGTCGATTTCCACCTGGTAGTCGCCGTAGCTGCGCGCCGGGCCGTCCGATGCGGTGCGGGTGTTGTTCACGCTCACCAGATCGAACAGCTTGTGCGCGGGGGCGTTGCCCATGGCCGACTCGTGCTCGAAGACGATGAGCTTGCGCGCCGCCATCTCGCCGCGTGCGGCCGAGCGGTCGTGCTCGAACATGTTCACCAGCGCCTGCCACAGCAGCTGCAGGTCGTCGTCGCTGAAACCCGTGCGCTCGGCCAGCTTGGCCGAAACGAAGCCATGGGCGCGGTACAGGCCGTAGGGGATGATGTTCTTGCGGCCCATGGTGCGGTTGTCGCCCTGCTGCTTCTCGGCTTCTTCGGCGGTGGTGACGGCCATGCGCGTGATGGACACCTCGATGGGCAGCACCGGGTCGATGGACGTGGCAAACGCCAGCTGCACCGGCCCGCGAACCTGCCCCGCGTTGACGCCGGTGGTCATCACCGCACCGAAGCTGCGGATGTCGAAGAAGTTGGCGCACATCCAGGCGGTGATCTCGCGCGCCTTGGCCTCGTCCTTGGGCAGCTTCTTCAGCTCATCCTTGCTTTCGTCCGCCAGCCCCACGGCCTTGCGGCCCAGCAGGTGCTGCTCGTTGAGCACGGCTTTCTCCTGCATGTAGATGGCATGCCCGGGTGCGTTGTCTTTGGCCAGGGCGACGAAGTTGCGGATCTTTCGCTTCAGGCACACATCGGTCACCAGGCCCTGGTTGGTTTCGGGGTCCAGGCGCGGCAGGTTGCCGGCATCGGGGTCGCCGTTGGGGTTGCCGTTGCTGACGTCGAAGAGGTAGACAAACTCGTAGCGGTGGGTGATGGCGGTCATGGCGGGCTCCTCCTGATCAGGTGTTGTCGGTGGCCGCTTCGGCCTCGGCTTCGGCCGAAGCCGGCTGCTTCTTGAACCGGGCTTCCGACTGGTGGTAGTAGCCGATGGCGAAGGTGCCCTGGCTCTCCAGGTTCAGGCTCTTGGGCAGGTGCGGTGGCAGCTTGCCCACGATCTCGCGGATGTCCTTCTCCAGGTTCACCGCCAGGCCGGCCTTGTCCTTGCGCACACGCGCCAGGTGGTTCTGCGCGTTGTGCATCAACATGCCGTACACCAGCGCGGGTGTGGCCGAGGCCGCGCCGAAGTAGCGGTCGCGGATGGTGGCGTTGACCTGCCCGCCCAGGGCGGCACGCTGGGCGCTCTCCAGCACGGCGAACAAGCGGCCCAGAAGATAGGCCGGGTCTTCGAGATCGGTATCCAAGCTCACGGGAACCTCCTTGATGTCGTCTTCTGAACCAGCCAGCCGCCGGTCGCGGCAGATCACGGCCTTGCACAGGGCCACGCGCAGCGGGCTCACGTCGCCATCGGCGCGCATGCGCATCACCAGGTTGGCCAGCAGGCTCTGCGGATAACGCCCACCGGTGAGGATGGCGCGCATCAGCTCGCCTGCCAGCAGCGGCGACACATCCTCGGCCTTGGCCTTGCCGTCGCGTGTGGGCGCGGTGCACAGCGCCAGCCGCCACGGCGTGGGCGGCGTCTTCCACGGCGTGGGTTCCAGTGCCAGGTCTTGCGCGTGCGTGCGCAAACGTTCGGCCAGTGCACCCAGGCTGTCGCGCAACCAGTAGCGGACGGAAAGCCGCGAGGCGTTCGGCGCCAGGCCCAGCACCACCATGCGCGTACCGGGCTGCAGGCGGGGGTCGATGTCGGTCAGCGGCCGGCCCTTGGCCAAGGCCTCCATCGACACGCGCAGCTTCTGGGTGGCCTGCTCGTCGGTGTCGCCGCGCTCGACGCCGAAGCCGGCGCCGAACAGTTCCTCGGCGGCCTCGGCTTCGCCGGCGTTGTCGGCCTCGGCCCAGAAGACCACGGTGGTGTCGCCTACGGTCAGCCGCTGCCGGTTGCCAGCGTCGCGGCGCAGCAGGTGGTTCAGCAGCGTGGTGTAGGCGAAGGCGGCTTCGCTGGATGCAGGCGAGTTTTCGCCTTGCGCCTTGCCATAGGAGTTGAACGCTTGCTGCTGAAACGAGACGATGGAGGCGCCCGAACTCTGGGCGCCGTTCACGCCCTTGATGGCCGGGTGCAGCCGCGCTGCGTGGCGTAGCTCGCCGGTCACCAGACAAGGCAGCGTCGCGGCCGCAGCTTCGCCATTCGGTGCCAGCAGGTGTGCGCGCAGGGCCACGGCGGCCGGCCGGTCGTGCAGGTAGCGGCGTTCGCTTTCAAGGCGGAACACCAGGTTGGTGTCGAGCATGTCCGGCTTGAAATGCGGCAGCACGAAGCGCTCGGGCGTCCAGTGCTCCAGAAACCGAGCCAATGCGCGCAAGCCTTCGTCGGTTTCGTCGCGCAGGCAGTCCAGATGAAACTGCTTGAAGGCCGCGTGTTCCTTGTCGGCGCGTTTACTGGTGGCGCTGACACCCAGCACATAGCTGGATTTGTCCCACAGAAAGTTGGGCGCGATGGCCACGGTGCGCTTCTCGGGCTGCGGCACGCTCAGGCTGCGCGGCAGCGGCTTCTTGCCCGAGGTGTCCAGCAGCGGCGTCACCCCCGTCACCGCGCCGTCGGCCGCGAGCAGGATGCAGTGGCTGATCTTCTCCTGGCTGTAGCCGTACAGCGGCAGGCCTTCTTCGCCGCGCTTCAGCAGCCGGTGGTAGTGCTGGTGCAGCGTTTGCAGGATCACGACTTCAGCTCCTCGCTGGACCAGGCCGGCACCTCGACCACGCCTTCGCACATGCTGGCGCGGAAGAAGCGGGGCGTGCTGCCGTGGTCGTGATCGATGTCGTGCAGCATCCAGCCCAGGTCGCGTGTGCCGGCCAGCGAGGCATCGGCCGCGGGCAAGGCCTCACCGTCTTCCAGCAGCGCGAACTGCGCGTCGAACTCACGCACGCCGAAACACGGCTGTTGAAAGCACTGGCCCTTGCGGGCCCGGCGGTTGAAGATGTCCAGGTGTTTGCCCACGGAGTCGTCGGCGCCGGCGCGGGCGGTGAGTGTGAAATGCGCTTCGATCACGTAGGCCACGTGGCGCAGCACGGTGGCGGCGCGCTGCTGGCGATCGGTGTCCACGGTGTTGACCAGGCCGGCCAGCGAACCGTCTTTCATCGCCTTGGCCGCGCTGGCCGCCGAGGCCTTGCTGCCGACCTCGTTGCGCCGGATGGTCTCGAAGACCACGGGCCTGAGCACGCGGATGCGGTCCACGTGCCAGCGGATAGCGGGCTTCCAGTGCACCGCCTCCAGGATGCCGCGCGCGGCTGAGGGCGTGATCACGTCGTAGGAGACGCGCTCGCCCTTCATTTCCGGGCGCGTAAAGCAGGCCCGTGCGCCCCAGACGTGCAGGCGTACACCAAACGACATCGGAACCCTCCCTGCTACGCCTCACTTGGCGGGGTAGCGCTTTGTTGCAGTCTAGTCAGATCACCAGGGATGCGGCACCGAGGAATTCCGGATGCTCCCAATGCAAGCCGATGTCGTCCCGGTAGAGCCCGGCATTGACCAGCTGCATGAACTGCTCGCCCCAGCGCTCTGGCGCGACGGGTGCCACGGCCCTGGCTTCCTTCAGCGAGGCGAAGGCCTTGCGTGGCACCTGCACGGTGTAGGGCTGCAGTTGGCGCGCGAGGCCGCGTGCGCCGTTGGCGAAAGCGAGGTCGCGGAGGGCTTCGCGTGCCGTGTCGTCGAAGGGCACGATCACGGTCTCCTGCGCCGTGTCGATCAGCCGGTACTCGCGCGCCAGCGTGTCCATGGGCAGGCGGTCCAGCGTGGCCGCGCGCAGCAGCTTCAGCAGTTGCGGGCCGTCGAGATCGTCCTGGCCTCGCGCCCAGTACAGCTCTTCGAAGTAGGCGCGGATGGCCTCGGGCGACAGCGGGTCGTGGGCATGCCGTTGCAGCACCTGGGCCGCCACCGCGGCGAACTGCTTCAGCTCGGTCGGCGGCGCCCATTGCGGGTCTGCTGCGAAGACCAGTACTTCGCTGTCTTCCGCTGCCCAGAGGCCTTCGCGGTTGCAGCGCCCAGCCGCCTGCGCCACGGAGTCCAGCCCGGCCTCGGCCCGCAGCACCAGAGGTAAGGAGATGTCCACGCCGGCTTCGATGAGGCTGGTGGAGACCAGCCGGCAGGGCCGACCATCCTTCAGCGCCTGGCGCGCGCGCGCCAGCACCTGGCGGCGGTGGGCCGCGCACATCAGCGTGCTCAGGTGCGTGGCGCCCGGCGTCTCCCCAAGCGCCCTGAACAGGGCGCGCGCATGCAGCCGGTTGTTGACGATGCACAGCGCCTGCTCACGCTGCGCCAGTTGGGCCACCACCGCCTCGTCCTCCAAGGCGCCAGCATGGCGCACGCTGACGCGTTTGAACCGCTTGAAGAGTTCGGCCGGCTCGGGCGCCAACTCTTGCATAGGGCCGATCACGTCGCGGAAGCCTTCGTCGGCCAGTGCCGGCTGCGTGGCGGTGCAGAAAATGATGCTGCAGCGGTAGTTGCGGGCCAGTTCGTCCAGCGCCAGCAGCGTGGGGCGCAGCAGCTTCAGCGGCAGGGTCTGCGCTTCGTCCAGCACGATCACGCTGCCGGCGATGCGGTGCAGCTTGCGGCACTGGGACGGGCGATCGGCAAACAGGCTCTCGAAGAACTGCACGGCCGTGGTCACGACCAGCGGCCGGTCCCAGTTCTCCATGGCCAGGCGCGTCTTCTCGCGTGCCTCCTTGGCATCGCGCGGGTCATCGGCGTAGGCGCTGTGGTGCTCGAGCACGGCGTCATCGCCCAGGCCACCCAGCGCCTCCCGAAACACCCTGGCGTTCTGCTCGACGATGCTGGTGAACGGGATGACGTAGATGACCCGCCGCAGCCTGTGGAGCGAGGCATGGTCCAGGCCGAAGGCGAGCGAGGTGAGCGTCTTGCCGCCGCCGGTGGGCACGGTCAGCGAAAACAGGCCGGGCGGCTGCGGGGCCTGTGCGCGCACGTGGGCCAGGATGCGCTGACGCTCGGTGTTGACGAGCGACAACCGGGCACCTCGGGCCACGGCTTCGAGGTGACGCGTCAGGGCCTGCTGCAACTCGGCGATGCCGATGCGGCTGCCGCGCTCGACCTCGTTCCCCTCGGCTTGTGCGTAGAAGGACTCGGTGTCCAGGAAGTCGGCATCCACCAGGCACGAGAACAACATGCGCACGAGAAAGCTGGTCGAGAAGTTCTCGTGCCCGCGGCTGCGGGGCTTCATGCCGCGCGGAAGCGTCAGCTGGGTCGGCACGGCAATCTCGGCTTGCCAGGCGTCGAGGAGCGCGGGCAGCTTCGTGCCCAGGCGCTCGCGCAGGTTGGTTCGCATGCCTTCGCCGTCGCCGTTGGCCAGCCCGGCGTGGTGACCGGCAATGGCGTAGGCAATCAGGTAACCGACGCGGCCGAAACGCTCGACGGCCACCCGCGCGCCCCAGGTGGCGTGGTCAACGCGCTCGTTGGCGCCTCGGATGCGATCCTGGAACTCGTGCGTGTACTTGCCCAGGTCGTGCAGCAACCCGGCGGCCTGCGCGCAGGCCTCGCCATCGAACACGGCAGCAAACTCACCAGCCAGCTGGGCGACGGCGTTCAGGTGCTCGGCCAGCGGCTGCCAGAGCGTTTCCGGTTGGCCGTCGGGCAGCGAGTGCGCATGGAAGGCGCGGTTTGGGGCGGCATCGGTCATGGAGCCGCATGATCTCCGAGCCGGGGTCCCGCGCACCCACCCCGTCTACCGCAGCCTCGTCAAGCGAGGCGACGCTGTCTTGGCAGGTACAAGCAAGACGGCCCACCGAAGTGGGCCGTTCCGGAAGGCGGGCCGCAGAGCCCGCCAACCTCAGACCACCGCCTTCGCCGTCTCCGCGTACTCCTCGATCTGGTCGAAGTTGAGGTACTTGTAGACGCTGGCCGTGTCCTTGTTGATGATGCCCATGGCCTCGTGGTACTCGGCCACCGTCGGGATCTTGCCCAGCTTGCTGGCGATGGCCGCCAGCTCGGCCGAGGCCAGGAACACGTTGGTGTTCTTGCCCAGGCGGTTCGGGAAGTTGCGCGTGCTGGTGCTCACCACCGTGGCACCTTCACGCACCTGGGCCTGGTTGCCCATGCACAGGCTGCAGCCCGGCATCTCGGTGCGTGCACCGGCGGTGCCGAAGGCGGCGTAGTGGCCTTCCTTGATCAGCTCGCTCTGGTCCATCTTGGTCGGCGGCGCCACCCACAGCTTGACCGGGATGTCGCGCTGGCCGCCCAGCAGCTTGGCCGCGGCGCGGAAGTGGCCGATGTTGGTCATGCAGCTGCCGATGAAGGCCTCGTCGATCTTGGTGCCGGCCACGTCGGACAGCAGCTTGGCGTCGTCCGGGTCGTTCGGGCAGCACAGCACCGGCTCCTTCAGCTCGGCCAGGTCGATCTCGATCACCGCGGCGTACTCGGCGTCGGCATCGGCTTCGAGCAGCGTCGGCTTGGCCAGCCAGGCCTCGACCTTCTCGATGCGGCGCTTCAGCGTCTTCGCGTCGGCATAACCGTCGGCGATCATGTTCTTCATCAGCACCACGTTGCTGGTCAGGTACTCCTTGATCGGCTCCGGGTTCAGCTTGATCGTGCAGCCGGCGGCCGAACGCTCGGCGCTGGCATCGCTCAGTTCGAAGGCCTGTTCCACCTTCAGGTCGGGCAGGCCTTCGATCTCCAGCACGCGGCCGCTGAAGATGTTCTTCTTGCCGGCCTTGGCCACCGTCAGCAGGCCGGCCTTGATGGCGTAGTACGGAATCGCATGCACCAGGTCGCGCAGCGTCACGCCGGGCTGCATCTGGCCCTTGAAGCGCACCAGCACGCTCTCGGGCATGTCCAGCGGCATCACACCGGTGGCGGCGCCGAAGGCCACCAGGCCAGAGCCGGCCGGGAAGCTGATGCCGATCGGGAAACGCGTGTGGCTGTCGCCGCCGGTGCCCACGGTATCGGGCAGCAGCAGGCGGTTGAGCCAGCTGTGGATGACGCCGTCACCCGGGCGCAGCGCCACACCGCCGCGGTTGCTGATGAAGGCCGGCAGTTCGCGGTGGGTCTTCACGTCCACCGGCTTGGGGTAGGCCGCGGTGTGGCAGAAGCTCTGCATGACGAGGTCGGCGCTGAAGCCCAGGCAGGCCAGGTCCTTGAGCTCGTCGCGCGTCATCGGGCCGGTGGTGTCCTGGCTGCCGACGGTGGTCATCTTCGGCTCGCAGTAGGTGCCCGGGCGCACGCCCTGGCCTTCCGGCAGGCCCACCGCGCGGCCCACCATCTTCTGCGCCAGCGTGAAGCCGGCCTTCGATTCGGCCGGCGCCTGTGGCAGACGGAACAGCGTGCTCGCCGGCAGGCCCAGCGCCTCGCGCGCCTTGGCGGTGAGCGAGCGGCCGATGATCAGGTTGATGCGGCCGCCGGCACGCACCTCGTCGAGCAGCACTTCGCTCTTGAGCTTGAACTCGGCGACGGTGGCGCCGTTCTTCGTGAGCTTGCCGTCGTACGGCAGCACCTCGATCACGTCGCCCATCTCCAGCGCGCCCACCTCCACCTCGATGGGCAGCGATCCGGAGTCTTCCTGCGTGTTGAAGAAGATCGGCGCGATCTTGCCGCCCAGCGTGACGCCGCCGAAGCGCTTGTTCGGCACGAAGGGGA